>Ga0080064_1000381_pt1 | contig 122026 bp, 95 predicted proteins | sample Subgrocontami54m_FD_69260 | JGI IMG/M metagenome (GOLD analysis project Ga0080064, IMG submission 69260) | Subsurface groundwater microbial communities from S. Glens Falls, New York, USA - GMW46 contaminated, 5.4 m (SPADES assembly) (version 2) ...
TGGAGCCCCATCTGGCGCCGGAAGATCCGGCTCGCGGCCTCCAGGACCTCGGGCTTGTACTGCTTCTCGATGCCGGGCAGGCCGCCGGAAAGGGCGACGCCCGCCTCCAGGACGTCCGCCGTCGTCGCCTCGTGCCGGACGATGACGCCGGGGGCCGCCGGGCGCTCCGCCCGGAGGACCTCCAGCTCCGTCCGGCTCAGGTCCCAGCCCTCGCTCATCGCCTTCTCGGCGATGGCCGAGTGCTTGCCGGCGGCCTTGAGGACTGCGTGGATGCGCTTCTGTTCCGAGGTCATCTGGGCGCGGAGTGCCAGGACGGGGTCCTCGGTCGCCACCTTGGCGGCGGCTTCCGCCTCGGCCGCTTCCGCTTCCAGCTCTGCTTTCGTCTTCACGGGATCCTCCTTGGGTTTCTCCTGGGCCGCGACTCTGGCCGACGTGCTGCGGTCGGCGCCGATGTCCACGAAACTGATCTCATCGAGGGAAGAGGCCCTCACCACGTTCAGGGGGCCTTCGAGCGGCTTGCCGTTCACCGTGACCTGCTGGCCGGCCGGGACGAACTCCGTCTTCCCTACGCTGGCCCCGATGGAGGCCTGCCAGGGGAAGCCGTTGCGGGCGGCGTCCACGATCTCCTGGGCGTCGGCCGTCTTGAAGGACAGGACGCCCTTGGCCGTGATCTGGCCGTTCTCCAGGGACACGCTCTCGGTGTGGCCCACCACGCGCCCCGAGTCGTGCCCCCGGCGGATCGGGAGCGCCTGGGAGCGCACCTTCATCCCGGCCAGGTCCACGACGACCGGCGAGCCCCATCCCATCAGGCGCATTGGGGCGCCCGTGTAGCCCACCATGGAGAAGCCGGGCAGGGCGGGCTTGTCGCCGGGGGCCGCCTCCATCCAGGTCGGGCTGGCCGCCAGGTCCAGGCGGTCGCGGGTTTCCAGCTGGGCCCTAATCACCGGGTGCTCCCGCGGGAGCCGGCGCCAGCCGGGTGGGAACGGCCAAGTCCAGCTCCTTCAGGAGCGCGGCCTCGACGCCGGCCTGGCGGATCTCGGCCTCCCAATCCTTCCCGCGCTTGGCGTACTCCTCCGCCAGGGTGGTGGTGTGGTTGAGCAGGCGCTCGCCCTGGGCCGTGGCCTCCTTCATCGGGTCCACGTGCTCCTGCCCGTCCCAGAACCACTGGTGGCTCGGCTTCGCGTCCACGCGCCTGAGGGACTGGGGCAGGAGCCCCTCGATCAGGACGGCCTCCGCGAACCACGCCGCGAAGACGCGCTCCAGGATCACGTGCTCGATGGCCGCCTGCTCCACCCGGATCGACTTGAAGTAGACCTGGTGGTCGAGGCGGCCGGAGGCGTAGTTGTAGCTGCTGGAATTGGCCAGGACGACGTTCAGGGGCATGTTCAGGCAGCGGCCGATCTCGTTGAGGATCTCGTGCTTGAAGTCCCCGTAGGTGGTGGTCGGCTGCTCCGCCTTGGCCTGCCCCAGCTTCCAACCGCCGGGCATGACGGTCGCCATCCGCTTCTCCAGCTCGATGGTGTCCATGGGCACCATCGCGTCCGACTCCCCGTTCGCGGGAGCGTCCGTGTAGATCACGAGCGACTGGTCCGCCGCGACCTCGGCCGCCGCGAGGACGGCGGAGGTGTAGCGGCGCAACTGCGCGAAGAGCCCCAGGGCGGGCGTGATCTCCGGGATGCCCCTGAGCTGTCCCGGACGGTCCGTCCGGAAGTAGTGGATGACCGCCTCGGCGGGGACCAAGTCCGACTCGTAGGCCCCCATCGTGAAAAGGTCCCCCGGGTGGTGCCTGAGGACCCAGTAGCCGATGGGGTTCCCCCAGGCGTCGAACTCGATGCCGTCCGACATGCTCCGCATCGTGGCCACGGTCCAGGGGTTGGCGACCTGGTCGGCCTCGATCAGCCTGAGGTCCAGCTTGATGTCCGTCGGCAGCCTGGGGTTGCTCGTCAGGATGCCGAAGACCTCGCCGTCCTGGGTCTTCGCCATCCGCATGGTCCTCAGCTTCGAGGCCAGGCAGACGGCCTGGGCCCACTCCGAGAACACTTCCTCGATGAGGTTGTTCGCATCCCCGTCTGGCGTCGCCATCTGGAGGCGCACCCCGGTCCCGATGGTGTCGTTGGCCAGGGTGGAGACGACCCCGCGGGCGTAGGCGTTGTTCGCCACCTCGTAGCGGGAGCGCATGCGGAGCGTGCGACGGACTCCAGGGACCGCGGCGGCCCCGGCCGAGAGCGCGTCCGCGGCGGCCCAGTGGCGGCGGTTGTCGTCCGTGGTCTGCGCGCCGTCGTATCGGCCCCGAAGGGGGATCTTGAGAGAGCTCCGGATCGGGGGCTTCACGCCCCGTCCCAGGAGACGGTCCAGGAGCCGGGGCATCTAATCCGCCCCCGGGGGAACCAGTTTGGCGAAGCGGATGCCGAGGGTCTTATTTTTCGCGGCCGCCTTGGACGCGAGGTAGCGGTCGGCCTCGATCTGGTCCTTGAGGTCGTGCTGCTCGATCTCGCCGGAGTCCCCCCGCGCCCGCTTGGGGCCGGAGGCGTTCTCCTGGATCTTGTCCTTGAGCTCCTCGGTCACGCGGTCCTCCCGATGGTCCCTCGGGAGTTGTTACCCGCTGCCTGCTGAAACTCGCCGCCCCGGGGTCCGGAGGGCAAGAATCGTTACACCGGTAGAACCGGCAGGGCTTTAGGGGGCCTGTTCGTAGGTCGTGATCCGCCTGCCGCAGTGGCGGCACTCGCGCCGCCGCATGATTCGCCCGCCCCAGGCTGCCCGGGTGTAGATGACCTGGAAGTGCCGGCACCCGCAGGCTGGGCATTCGAGCCCCCGCCTGTCACGCGGGGCGGGCTTCGCAGGGTCGGACAGGGGGCCCTTCATCTCCGCCTGTCCTTCTGAAGATCGGAGAGCTTCAGGCGAGCGGCACGGGGCGGCCTGGCCGCGTCGGTGCCGGGCAGGACCACGCCTTCGAGCGAGGCAGCGACGGCGCAGCCGACCAGGCAATCGAGCCAGTGGTTGTCGAACTGCTCGGGGCGCATCTTCCATTCGTCCACGACCCGCCCGCGGCCCTCCGTCTTCACGCGGTACTCGGCGCAGACGTGCTCGGCGATGAGGCGGTGCAGGTCGGGCTTGTCGCCGAAGAGCGAGAGGCAGCCCCTGTCGCCCATCGGGACGGCGAGGCGCGCGTAGAGGAAGGACTTCCAGTAGTTGGTGTCGTAGACGACGTGCCTGATGGCGCGCTTGCCGGCGACATTGGGGACGCGCCAGTTGTGGCCGACGCGGTCGCCGAGCTTGCGCTTGTACTCCGTGAACGGCATCGAGGAGGCGCCGACGAAGCGGCCGTGGCTGGGAAGGAGCAGCGCCGCGTGCTTCGACTGCCGGCAGAACTGGTAGATCACCTCCGTGGACGAGCCCCAGTTGGCGTCCACGAGGCAGCGGTCGATCTTCATGCGCGCTCCGTCGTCGCGCCGCCACTCGCGGCCGAGGTAGTCGTTGAGGAGCGCTTCGAGCCCGGCGTAGATCGAGCCTTCGAGCCCTGCGCCAGAGGCTTGCATGGCGAGCGTCCGACGGGCGTCTCTCAAGGTAAAGAAGGCCCGCTGCTGGTCGGGGTAGCTCCCGTAGTCGATGACGTAACCGGTGAAGTCCTCCTCCCAGGCGACGACGGTGTAGAAGAGGAGCTTCTGCTGCACGTCGATGAACATCGTCAGGCGGCTCGCGCCGATGGCGACCTCGGCGCGCTTTAGGCCGTTCGTCTTCGCCGCCACGTCATCGGGGGTCAGGACCTCGCCGTCGCCCACGTCCTCAGGGAGCGGCTCGTTCTGGTACTCGGCGAAGAAGGCGGCCTCGTCTTGGAGCTTCAGGTTCATGGCGTGCTGGACGGCCGAGGCCTCGTCGGTGTTGAAGCGCTCGGGCCAGGCGATCCGCGCGCCGAGGTCCATCTCCTCGCGGTGTCGGCGGTAGAACTCGGTCGCGGCCCTGATCCCCCGGTCGCTTCTGAGTTCCTCGGCCCGGACCTGGGCATACTCCTCCCAGAGCTTCTCGTTCGTGGGGAATGCGTAGACCATCTTGGTCCGCTCGCCCTGCCACTGCGGGTGCTTGTCGCGGTCGAGGATGTTGTCGGCCATGTCCTCTGGGCGGATCACCGTGCAGGGCAGGATGCCGCTGATCTTCTTTCCCGGGCCGGCCAGGCCCAGGACCGCCCCCGCGAGGATGCTCTCGCGGTAGGCGCACTGAGAGGGTGAGCGCGCGGACTGGTCCGTCTGGGGATCGTCGAGGATGACGAGGCTGGGCCGGACCCGCCTGCCGTCGGGCCTGGTATGGACCGCGCCGCGCAGGTTCCCGGTGAGCCCGGCTACCCGGATGATGGCCGCCGAGGCCCGGCTGCCGGGGATGCTCGGCAGGATGAGCTGGTCGGCGTTCCAGCTGATATAGGTGGAGCGGCCGTGGTGGATCTGCCCGACGCAGCGGCGGCTCTGGTTTTCGAGGCATCGGATGGGGTAGACCGCCTCGGGGAAGTCTGCGAGCAGGAGCTCGTTGTGCATGAGCTCGCTCTTGAGGTTGTCGAGCATGGCGAGCGCGTGCTCCTCGCAGCTCCCGATGAGGAACACGAAGGGGTGGGCCCCGATGAGGAGGGACCAGAGCACGGCGCATTCGCAGAGCGTGGTCTTGCCCGAGCCTCGCGGCATGGCCATGGCGAAGAGGCCGCCATCCAGCACGGCCTCCTCGATCTTGGCGATGACGCGCTGGTGGTCCGCCGACCAGGGGAGGGTGAAGCGCTGCGGGAAGTAGGCCTCGCAGAAGCGTCTGAAATCGGTGCGCGCGGCGGCCTTGCGGCCTGAATCCAGCACCGGCGGGATGTCGCCGATGTCGCGGCCGATGCGGCTCTCCTCGGACGCCCGGGCCCGGGCGCTCTCCTTGCGCTTGAGGTAGTCGTCCTTGGTTACGCGCCGGGGCATGGTTTCCCCTGTTCACGGATCAGGTCGGCGGCGATTCGGGCGTGTTCGCGCAGGGGGTAGCTCTCGGCTGCCAACCCCAGCGGCAGGAGGTGCCGGCGGATCGCGGCAAGCTCGGCCTGGGCCCCTTCGGGGTCGGCGTGCTCGGCCTCCGGACCCTCCCCCCCAATGGCCTCGCGGTAGAGGTCCATGAGCTTGTTGATCTCGCGCTGGGCGGTGAGCGCGGTCTTGAGGTCGCCCGTGCGGACGGCCCGGGCGTAGAGATCGTTCATGCGGGTGATGGCCGTCCCGAGCTGCTCGTCGCGGTTGTAGTCGGCCGCACGGGTGAGCCTGCGGCGCGCCTCGGCGACGGCTGAGGCCACGCGTTCCGGCTCCAGCCCGAGCTTCATGACACAGGCGCTTTCCAGGTCGGCCTGGCTCATGCCGCTGACCATGAGGAGGACGATCTTTTCTATCGCCGTCCGGGCCGCGGGGTCTCCGTCTTGGCCTTCCATGGTCTAGGCTCCCACGTTCCAGAAGAGGGCGCCGGGCCTGCCCCACTGCCTGAGGAACCGCCAGGCCTTGGCGTCGTAGTTGTCTGAGCTGGGGAAGGGCGGCCGGGTCTTGGCGGCCTGCTCGAACCTCTCCGGCGCGCGCCAGAGCGTCGCGCGGCCGGCGTCGGGGGTGTGGCCGATCCGCACAGCGTGGAAGACGGCCTCCGGCCAGGCCTGTTGCAGGGCGCGGGTGAGGACGCCTGATCCGGCGACGGTCCAGACCTCCCGGGGCTCGACGGGGAGCGCCTTGGCGATCCCCGCGAGGGCCTCGATGAACTCCGGGGTGTCCATCCCGAACGGCAGGAGCTCGGCCCCGGTCACGCGCGCGGAGGCCCGCGCCCTGACCTGGACGTGGGTGAGGTAGCCGTGCGGGACCTCGACGAGACGCGCCCCGGCGGCCTGGGCCTCGGCGGTCCGCGGATGGAGCGCTTTCCTCTGGGCGACGAACACCGTGGCGCGCTTGCCCGCGGCCGCGCAGGCATGCGCCAAGGCGACCTGGGCGTATCCGTAGGCGGGGGAGGCGTAGACGAACTCCCGCGCCGGCGAAGCCGCGACGAGGGGCTCCAGGACGCGGCGCTTCGTGCCGCCGGGGACCAGGTCGTCGCGCACGACCAGGAAGCCTTCGACCTCCTCGAGGACGGGGGCAGGGAGCGTCACGCCGGGTCCTCCGCGATGGTGGTGATCTCGACCTCCCCCAGGTCGGCGGTCGCCTGCTCGGGCGATCCCTTGGCGAAGAGCATCACGTTCTCGTGGTGCTTCACGAGCTGGAAGTCGTCTTGGAAGGCCTGGAGGGCGCCCTTGTAGAAGACCTGGACGTTCTGGTGCGCCTTTCCGAGCTTGCGGCTCTTGGTGAAGTAGTTGGCGACCCGCACGGGGAGCGAGGCGATCTGCGTCACGAGCACGGCGTCGTTGTAGAAGCGGAGCCCCGCCCCCTCGAAGGCCTCGACGGTGTGCATGGGGAAGTCGCGGTAGAAGCCCGCCTTGTCGCGGAGGTCGCCGACGACGAAGCAGGCGAAGCGGTTGGGCTTGAGCAGAGCGGTCGAGGCCGCGACGATCTCGCGGTAGTTGCGGCGGAATTCCGCATAGTCCATCGTCGATAGGTCGCGCGGGTCGTCGCTGTAGCGTTCGAGGTCGGCGTAGGGCGGGCACGAAAAAACAAGATCGGCCTCGACGCCGGCGGCGAGCTTCTGGATGTCGCGGCTGTCGCCCTCGATCCATTCGGGCATCGGCCCGGTGCAGATGCGCTCGGCCTGCTTCCGGTTGGCCTCGATCTGCTCGCGGCGAAGCTCGACGCCGACGTACTTGCGGCCGAGGCGGCTGGCGACGATGCCGCGCACGCTCCCGCCGGCGAAGGGGTCGAGCACCGTCCCGCCCATCGGGCAGAACCACCGGACGACCAGCTCAGAGAGCACGGGGTCGAAGATGCTCGTCCCTGGCTGGCAGTAGGCGTCGGGGTTCGCGACGTAGAACTCCTCCCAGGTGACCTTGCGGCCGAGCTTCTCCTCGAAGGCGCCCTTCTGCTTGTAGACGTGGATGGGCTGGCTGCTCACCGAGAAGGTGGGCTTGCCCTCGCCGCCTTCGTGGCGGCCGAGCTCGCTCTCGATCCCGAGCGTGAGCCATTCCTCCTTGCGGCTTTGCCAGTAGCCCTGGCGGGCGTCGAGCACGGAGAAGGGTGGCACGAGGAAGCGCTCCGTGAGTTTCCTGGCCTTGGGGTCCTCCCCCGTGTCCGTGAGGGTCTTCAGGTCCTCGGGGCTGAACCCGATGCTCTCGATGTCGAAGGCCTCGTCGAGGAGGGCCTGCAACTCCTTGGGCAGGAGCTCCAGGTCCCATTCCGCGAGCTCGTGGGTCTTGTTGTCGGCGAGGCGGAGCGCCCGGACCTGGAGCGGCGTCAACTCCCGGGCGACGTGGACCGGGACCTTGGCGAGGCCGAGCTTCTGCGCGGCCTTGTGGCGGGTGTGGCCGCAGATGATGACGCCCTCGGCGTCCACCACGATGGGCTGACGGAAGCCGAAGGCCTTGATCGACGCCGCCACGGCCTCGATGGCCGCCGCGTTCTGGCGGGGGTTGCCCTCGTAGGGGCGGATCTCGTCGGGGCTTCTCAGTTCAATGTCCATGGGGTCTTTCTCCTTCCGTCAAACAAAGTGAACCTAGAAGCGCGGCTGATCCGGCGTGCCTGTCGCGCGTCGAGCGCGGCGGAGTACCTTTTGCCCCCCCTCCCCGCCCCAGCTCAGGGCCATGGGGGGCTTCTTTCTTCTTTCACCCCCCCCCCTACACACACACGCGGAAAAGGGGGTCTATACGCGCCTATACGCGGGCGCGCGGGCATAGGGTGAAAGGGAGAAAGAAGATGAGAGTGTGTTGATATATAAGGACTTACGTTCAAATCTTCTTTCACCCTTCTTTCCCCTTCCTTCACCCCCTCGCCGCCCTTTCTGGGCTGACTTCTTTCACCCCTCACCCCTTCGTTCCCGGTCATGCTTCACCCCCTTCCGTGAGCCGGTAGTAGCGACCGGGCCGGCCGGAGCTGGACTGGGTCCGGATCTCGATGTCCCCGCGCTGTTCGAGCGTGGCCACGAGGACGAGGAAGGTCTTCGCGTCCGTCTTCATGCGCTTCAGGATCACGCAGTGCGGGAGCGTCTTGTCCGGGGCGTCCCGCAGCTTCTGGAGGAACTTCAGGCACTCGGCGTGGAAGGGGCTGTCCGCGACGTAGGCCTGGGCCTGGAAGAGCATGCGCCGGGTCTGATGGATGACGAAGCGCCGGGCCCAGTCGGTGGCCGCCTTGCCGATCTGGGGCTGGGCGTGGTTCTCGCTCACCGCGTGGAGGAGCGCGAGCTTGCGGGCGTGCTCGCTGACGCGGCCCCAGACGGTCGTGCCGACCGGATCGCCGGCGCCTTCGGCCTTTGCATACTCGGCCTCCGCTTCCAGGCGGGTCTCGACCAGGACGGCCTTGGCCTCCTCGGTGTGCGGGATGACCCGGGGCACCGGGTGCCAGGTTTCGAGGTTGCCCGTGCCGGGGCGGAAGTCGGCCCACCACTTCGCCGTCTCCAGCACCCGCGCGGGAAGCGGCTGGATGCTCGTCTCCTGGCCCGGCGAGCGCTTGCCGCAGTCCAGGATGATCATGCGGGCGAAGAAGCCGTTGGTGAGCATGCGCTCCGAGAGCGCCTGGTAGTAGTGGTTCGGGATCGCCGTGCCGAAGACCACCAGGCACGGTTGGTCAATGGCCCCTGGGGATTCCTTGCCGGCCTTGCGCCGCATGGGGAAGACGGAGTTCGCCGACGAGTACATCGTGAGGAGCGTGCCCATGATGTTCTCGTGGCGCGCGTCCTTCGCCTTGTTGATCGACTGGAGCATCAGGTCGATCTCGTCGGTCTGGAAGAGCATGCACGGGTCGCCGAAGAGCGCGTCCTGCACGCCCTCGCCGGAGGCGAACAGGCCGCCGACCTGGCGCGACAGCCCGATCTGATGCAGGATCTCCGTGTTGATCTTGCGTGGCCGGTCCTTCCCGGCGGACGAGTGCGCCAGGCCGAGCAGGTAGACGTTCGTGCGGTTGTCGCTGGGGTCGCGCACCTTGCGCCCGGCCAAGACCGCCTGGAGAGCCAACGCCCCTGAGAACGCCATCACCGTGTTCGGGTAGGGAGCGGTCGCCAGGCAGTAGTCCATCACCTCGGATATGAAGCCCGGGACGCGGAAGAGATCGTCCGGAAGCGGCCCGGGATCGGTGAGCCTCGGCGTTTCATCCTTGGTCGCAGCCTGGTTCTGCGCCCAGTGGCTCTCGGCCACCGCGACGGCGACCTGGTCCGGCTCGTAGCGGCAGATGCTCGCTGCGATCCTCTCCACCTCGCTCGGGGGTAGCGGCGGCGTGCAGCGGTCGGCGTTGATCTGGGCGAGGGCGGCGAGGATCTCCGGGCGGCTCATCCCGACCCGGCGCATCGTGCCCGCCAGGCGGGCGAGCGCGTCGTTGCGCTGGCCTTCTGGGATCGCGTTGGCCTCGGTCGGCGCCGTCTCCCCCTTTGGCCCGTCCCCATCCAGACGCTCGACGAGCCAGCTGGGCGGCTCCGGCAACTCCCCGGGCCCGGCGTCGAGCTCGAAGGTCTCGGCCCAGCGGTAGGCCCTTCCGTCCACCACCGAGGGCGGGACGACGATGTAGCCGCCGTTGGCTCGGGTATCGACCTGGGGCGCGAGCTTCCCGGCGGTGTTCTGCCAGGTCTTGCCCGCCGGTTGTCGGAAAAGATGGTGCCGGCCACCGCGCGGGGTGAGGGAGATCGGGCCGCGAGCGAGGCCCTGGGCCCGCTCCGCGTCGGTGGGCCAGGGGTTGTCCTTGCCGTCCACGTCGATCACGAGGAGCCCGGCCGTCGGCAGGCCGATGTTCGCGGCCGGGAACTGGGCCCACCAGGCTTCGAGGGTGGCCGCCTCGGTCGTCGCGTCCTTGAAGCCGTGCGGCGTGAGGGGCGTCTTCTTCCCGGGCGCACAGGGGAAAACGGGGTATCCCAGCTCGGCGTATCGCAGGGCGGCGCGGAGAAGCTCTTCCCTTGTGGCGGTCATCGGTAGCCAAGGCCATCGTCGGGGGCCCCGACGTGTTGCGGGACAGCGGGATCCGACGTTTCCCTTTCGTCCCAGGGAGGCTTCTCGCCGAGTTCGTAGGCGACGATGCGGTCGAAGTCCTCGCCGGTGACGCTGCGAACGATGATGATCGTCGTCGGTGCGAGCGCTCCCGCGTTGGCGAGCGCCGCCGCCTCGGCGGCCGTCCCTGGCACAGGGGCGTCGGAGCGCAGGCGCCACCACGACTCGGCCTTCTTCCTGGCCCAGCCGGTGTGCTCGAAGCAGATCCACTCGGAGCGGTATTGATTCAAGCCGATGCGGTATTCGACCCTGAGCGTCTTCGGGGCGTCCTCCGGGGCACCGCGCTTCTGGTGCACCGTGTAGAAGGTCTCCTCGACGGCATGATCGGTGGTGGTCGCCTGGCCGGAGAGGATCCCCTCCGTCGAGGCGGTCGCGTCGTGCTTCTGGGATTCCGGCGGGGGGAACTCGTAGCCGCAGTCGGGGCAGACGGCGTAGCCGGCCGCGATCAGGCTCCGGCACTGGGGGCACTCCTTTGCGGGCGCCTCTCCGCCCCCGCGTTCGTCGGGCTCGTGGATGCGGATCGCGTCCACGGGCCCATGGCGGAGCACGTTCCCCCCGAAGTCCAGGACCAGGCAGTTCTCCTTGCCGGGATGGAGCCGGAAGCCGCGGCCGACCATTTGGTAGTAGAGGCCCGGGGACATCGTCGGCCGGACCATGGCGACGCAGTCGATCATGGGTGCGTCGAACCCGGTGGTGAGCACGTTGACGTTCACCAGGTACTGGAGCTTTCCGGCCTTGAAGTCGGCAAGGACGCGCTCGCGCTCGAAGGCCAGGGTGTCGCCGAAGACCGTCCCCACCCCCGCGCCATACCTCTCACGGAGGACCGTCGCGACGTGCTGGGCGTGCTTCACGCCCGCGGCGAACACGAGCACCGACCAACGGGTCCGGGTCTGCTCGACGATCTCCCGGCAGGCTGCCTGGACGAGCTCGTCCGTGTCCATCAGGTCCTCGGCCTCGCCGGCCACGAACTCCCCCGCGCGGACGTGGAGCCCTGAGGTGTCTATCCTCTCCCGGCTGGCCTTGGTGACCAGCGGGCACAGGTAGCCCTGGACGATCAGCTCCTTGACGCCGATCTCGTAGCAGACGTGGTTGAGCACGTTCCCGGGGGCGCAGACGTGGCCGCTCTTCATCCGGAACGGCGTCGCGGTCAGGCCGACCACCCGAAGGTGGGGATTGACCGCGCGAGCCTCCTCCAGGAACGTCCGGTACATTCCATCCCCGTCCGGCGGGATCATGTGGGCCTCGTCGATGATGACGAGGTCGAAGCGGTCGAGCTCGCAGGCGCGCTTGTAGACGCTCTGAATCCCGGCCACGATGATCGGGTGCTCGGTGTCCCGGCTCTTCAAGCCCGCTGAATAGATCCCGACCTGGGGCCCCAGCTCCGGCGCGACCTGGCCGAGCTTCTCGACCGCCTGCTCGAGGAGCTCCTTCACGTGGGCGAGGATGAGCACCCTCCCCTGCCAGCGGGCGACGGCGTCCTTGCAGACGGTCGCCATGACGGGCGTTTTGCCGCCGCCGGTCGGGATCACGACGCAGGGGTTGTCGTCGCGCTCCCGGAGGTGGCGGTAGATCGCGGCCACCGCCTCCTGTTGGTAGGGCCTCAGCTCCAGCATTCACGCAGCCCTGACGCGCACGAGCGCCCGCCCGCCGGGGACTGAGCCGCGCCGCTCGATTTCGAGCCTCACGATCTGGCTGTCGTCGCGGTAGAGGCCCCCGTGTTCCAGGGCGTCGAGGAGGCTCTTTTGCAGGTTGTCGATGTCGCGCCGCCTCTCGTCCGGCGGGTAGACCTCGATCTCGACCTGGATCGGGCCCTCGAACCTGGTCAGGCTCAACCCCGCGAGGATGGAGCAGACCCGCTCCCGGAACCTGCGCCCCTCGCGACTGATAAGGGTCCGCGGGCCCACGTGCCGGTAGTAGTGGTTCACCGACGGCGGGTAGGGCAGCTCGATCTCGATCATCGCCGCGCCCAGGGAGGCGTGTTCGTCGCCTCCTGCTGGGGCGCGCCGCTCGCCGCCTCCTTCTTGGCGAAGCCCTTGATCTCGTTCACCAGGTCGCCGGTGTCGTCCCGCTTCTTGCACTTGACCGTGATCTGGAGCGGGAGGTTGTGCAGCTCGACGGAATCCTTGGGCTGCATCACGCCGACTGCGCGGCAGATGGCCGAGAGCTCGCCCTGGGCGATCTGCACGGTCAGCTCGTTGGGGTTGTCGAGGTTGAGGCGCGACCAGAGCAGCCGGTTCTTGTGCGGCCCATCGATCACCTGGAAGGTCAGCTCCAGGTACTGGCCCTTTCCGCTCTTGGTGGGCTTCATCTCGCTGCCGGTGATGACGGCGAGGTACTTGCCGGCCGGGATCGGCTCGAAGTCGGTCGCGGGATCGACGGTGTTGGCGTTGAAGCCGTTCAGGTTCGGCATGGTTACTTTCCCCCTTTGTTCTTGGCCAGGAATTGGGCGTAGGCGTTCCAGTCGAGCGGGAGTTCGTCGGGAAGGTTGAGGCGGTTCTTGGCGAGGTGCGCGGGGCGCTCCGTCGTGCGGATCACCCGCTCGCCGGTGCCGAGGGCCTGGGTGCGCTTGCGGTCGAAGCCCTCGTCGGTCTGCTTCGTGTAGACCTTGTAGGTGGCGAAGAGGACCTCGTCGCACCACTCCTGCACGACCGAGGCCGCGAGCTTGTGTAGGCGCGGGACGTAGCGGTCGTAGCTCTCCGTCTCCGGGTTCTCGAAGCGCTCGATGCGGGCATGGGCGATCAAGACCACCCCCATGCCCTTGTCGTTGCGGAGCGCCGAGAGGCCCTCGAGGAACTCGCGCCACTGCGTTAGGGCGAAGACGTAGCCCTTGGCGTAGCCGATGTCCTCGATGCTCTCGACGTTCCGCTTCTTGCAGACCTCGGCCCAGATGATCCGCTCCAGCCAGTCGAGCGAGTCCACCACGACCGTCCGGTAGGCGTGCTTGTCGGTGTAGAGCTCCGACAGGGCCTTCATGGCCGCGTCGAAGGTCGCGGTGACCGGGAACTTGTCGCACTCGATCTCGCCCAGGCCGTCCTCGGTCTGGATGAAGACCGGCTTCGGGGCGTTCGCCGCGAAGGTCGATTTGCCGATGCCGTGCGTGCCGTAGAGCATCACGCGCCTCGGCGCGGCGTTCCGGCCGCTTTGGACCTGTTCAAGAAGCTTCAATGGAGATCCCTCCTTCGTCTGAAAGGGCGACGAGAGGGACGGGCCCAGGGAGTCCGGACCAGGAGATACGCTCCCGGCCACGCCATCCCGCCCTCTCGCCGCTGGGTTTAGAGCCAATCGAACACACGGATGTCCTCGTAGAGCGTGGGCCAGCGGTCCTGCTCGCGGCACCGGCGCAGCCGGGCGATGGCTTCCTCGTTCTCCTTCTGGGCGATGGCGAGCACGTCCTCGCCCATGCGCCACACCCCGCAGCGGAAGGGCTCGCACTTCTCGACGGCGATGAGGTGGACGGGGAAGCTCTCGCCGCTGACGGCCTTGAGGAGGGCCCGGTAGAAGGCCATCTGGTGGGCGTAGCCGTAGCGGCGCGCGTCGGACTCGAACCAGGTGAGGTCGTCGCAGGTCTTGAGGTCCACGATGCCGTGCTCGGCGTTGAACCAGTCCAGGCGCCCCTGGCAGGCCTCGCCCGAGTACTCCCCCCTAGCGACCCCCTCGGGGACGCCTTCGGCGAGCAACTCCCGCGCCGCGTCGTGGGCCTGCACCGCCCCGGCGAGCTTCGTCACGATGTCGTACTGCGCGTCGGTGAGGACGGGCTTGCCCTGGGCCTCAGCCCACTCGGCCCAGGCCTTGGTGTTCGCGCCGAAGGGGCTTCCGGTCTTCGGGTTGACCGGACCGCCGACGGCGTAGCGATTCTCGAAGACCCGCCCACCTTCGAGGGTGAGCGCGTGGACGGCGCGTCCGATGAGGTAGGCAGGCCGGTCCGCATCCTCGACGAGCCCGAGCTTCTTCTTTCGGTGGAGCGCCGGGCACTTACGGAAGTCGGCGAGCTGGTGGCTCGTGAGGAAGTCCTGGGCCTGGGCGCGGTAAAGGGCCTCGGGCTCGCGCTGGAGGAAGTCGTCCTGGGCCGAGGCGATCATGACGCCTCCTCCCGGAAGTACCAGGTCATGCTGTTGCGGCCGGTGACGCGGCAGAGGCGGATCTCGGCATTACGGACGAGTCCCGCGTCGCGGAGCTCCGGAAGGCGCCTGGAAGGGACGTGGCGCTCCAGCCCCGTCGCGGCAGCGATCTCGGCCGCCGTACAGCCAGGGTTCTGGATCACTTCCTTGAAGCAGATCTCGCGGTGCGTCGCAGCGCGCCCGCTCGCTTCCGCCTCTCTCGCTGCTTCATGCGACGTGCGGGGGTCGGTCTTTCTCGCTCGGGCCATGTCTTCCTCCAGTGCGTCGCGGCTCGTGATGGGCTGCGCTCGCACCGGTTGTTACCCGGCCGGGCTGTTTGTTCGTCGGAGTGAGGCAACTCACGTTGGCACTCACGTAGGCGTCATTTCACTCACGTTGATCGGGAGGTTGCCGCTCACTTCATCACCTTTACCGCCACATACCCACGCGCGCTTCGTGCGGACCATGGGCCCTCGTGAAGTCGAGGTTGTCTCGACTCGCCATTTCAGAAACGGAGGCCCGATATGGACAGGTGCGGCTACGACGGGGTTGTGGATGCTTGGAAGGTGGAGCTGATCGTGGCGCGGGCGCGGCGCATGGGATTCCGCCGCGACGAGATCAACGACGCGCAGCAGGGGATGATCCTGGACGTGGTGGCGTTCCGCTTCGACGCCGCGAAGTCCAACGGTGCGAAGGAAAGCACCGTCCTCCAGGCGCTTATCGACAACCAACTGAAGAAGATGTGCCGCACGACGGCCCGCTATCGCGCCCGACTGGAGCGGCTGAAAGAGGAGCCTCTCCCCGAGAGCGCCTGCCCTGACCAGGCCCGCGGCCTCGATATTCAGGCGGCCGTCGCCTCGCTCTCCGAACCCGAGCGTGCTGTCTGCCGGGCCCTCGGCGAGGGCTGCTCGAAGGAGGAGATCGCCCGGCGCCTGGATTGCGGCTGGCACAAAGTGGACCGGCTAGTCCGGCGCATCCGCGAGCACTTCGAGGAGCTGGGTCTCGACGCCTATCTCGCGGCCTAAAGGGCGCGAATGTCCTAATTTCGGCGGCCCTCTGCCGCTATGGCGGACGAGCGAGAATCGAGTGGCATCCTACCGGCTGATCCGGTAGAGCAGGACCGGCCTGAGCGGCCGTTGTCTATGGCCTGGATCCCGGACGAGTTCCTGGCCAAGACGAAGCGGGTCTGGAGCAAAGCCTATGGTCGGGAGGTGGACGACAGGGAGGCCGTCGAGATCCTGATGAACTTCAAGCGCGCGGCCGAGGTCCTGCTCAAGATCAAACGGGAGATGATGAAGCCATGAAAGTCGTCATCTGGGCACGGGTGTCCTCCCGGGAGCAGCGGGAGGGCTATTCGCTCGACGCGCAGCTCCGGGCCAGCCGCGAGAGGGCTGAGAAGCAGGGCTGGACGGTCGCGCGCGAGTTCGTCGTCGCGGAGTCGGCCAAACGCGGCGCCGAGCGCCTGGCCTTCAACGAGATGTTCCGGTGGGTGAAGGCCAACGCCAAGAAGGAGAAGATCCAGGCGATCCTTGCCCACAAGCTCGACCGCGTCTGCCGGAATATGCGGGACGCCGTGCGCCTCCAGGAGCTTGAAGACCTCTGCGGCGTGAAGCTGGCCTTCGTCGAAAACCAGTTCGGTCCGGGCGCGGCCGGGGCGCTCTCCTTCAACGTGATGGCCGCCGTCGCACAGTACTACTCCGACAACCTGCGGTCCGAGGTCCTGAAGGGCATGGACGAAAAGATCCGCCAGGGCTGGCCCGCCGGCCACGCGCCCTTCGGATACCTCAACGTGGCCGACAAGGACGAGCCGGTCGTGCCGCACCCCGAGAACTCGAAGACGCTCGTGCGGATCTTCGAGCTCTACGCGAGCGGCCACTACACCATCGAATCGCTCTCGGACAAGCTCCTGGCGGACGGCTATGTCTACAGCCGCAGCCGGGCGAAGTTCAGCCGCAACGGGCTTTCCTTCTTCCTCAGCAACCGCTTCTACATCGGAGAGCTGCACCGCAATGGCTCCGTCCACCGCGGGCGATACAAGATCGTCATCGACCCGGTCCTGTTCGACCGGTGCCAGGACATCCTCAACGGCCGGAACCGGCGCACGGGCAAGTCGGAGATCATGCTGTCGGGTTGCGTCCTTCGTTGCGGATGCTGCGGGTACGGGATCACCGGGGAACTGAAGCGCAAGTGCCTCAAGGGAGGCGGGCACAACGTCCACGTGTACTACGGCTGCGGGAACAACTACAAGCCGAAGGAGCACCCGAGGGTGCGCTGGACGGAGGAATTGGTCGAGGAGGCCATCGTTCGGGACCTCGAATCGGTCCGCCTTCCAGACCCCGAGATGGCCGAATGGTTCCGGGATGGTATCGGGCACGCCATGGGGGACCAGACGCGCCTCCAGGCCCAACAGAGGGCCGCCCTGGCCAAGCGCAAGACCGAGCTGACGAGCATGCAGGACCGGCTCCTCACCGCCTTCCTGGCTGGAACCATCGAAGAAGGGGCCTTCAATGCGAAGTCGGCGGAGCTGAAGCGAGAGGCGGAAAACGTGGCGCGAAGGCTCGAAGAGGTGGGCCAGGTCGATCCGGAGGCCGGGGAGCTGGCCCTGAGCGTCTTCGATTTCAGCCAGAATCTTGCCGATCTCTGGCGCGGTTCCAAGTTCGCCGAAAAACGCGAGCTATTGGAGTGTGTGACTTGGAACCGTACTCTGAACGACGCAAGTCTTTGCCTGGAAAAGAGAAGCCCTTTTGACTACCTGGCCAAAAGGGGGTTTTTGAAAGATGGTCGGGGTGCAGGGATTTGAACCCTGGACCTCTTGGTCCCGAACCAAGCGCGCTACCAGGCTGCGCTACACCCCGACAGGTGGACCGGTGATTGTCTCCGTCGCCGCCCGAACAGCCAGCGTTTTCTGCTAGCATCGCCCTCCGCGTGAGCCTTCCCCAGCTCTTCTACGCCCTCACCCCCATCCTCTTCGGCCTCGGCACCCTCCTCTGGCTCGCCTTCGGCCTCCCCCTCTGGGGCGCCGTCCTGGCCGGCCTCGGCATGGGGCTCCTCCCCGTCGCCATCGTCGCCGCCCTCGCCTGGCAGGAGAAGAAACGGGGCTCATGAAAGTCCTCGTCGTCGGAAGCCTCCATCCCGAGGGGCTGGCCCTGCTCCAGGACTCGGCCGACATCACCCAGACCCCCTCCCCCTCGGACGCCGACCTAGCCGACGCCGAGGTCCTCGTCATCCGGAGCGATTTCCGCGTGGACGAGACCCTGCTGGCCAGGGCCCCCCGGCTCAGGACCGTCGGCCGCCCCGGCTCCGGTCTGGACCGGGTGGACCTGGACGCCTGCCACCGCCGCGGCATCGACGTCCTCTCCACCCCCGAAGCCGTGGCCCCCGCCGTGGCCGAACTGGCCCTGGGGATGATGCTGCTTCTTTCCCGGCGCCTCGGCATGGCGCTGCAGGGGCGTGTGCTGGGCCTCTTCGGTTTCGGGCATGCAGGAAGGGCCCTGGCACCCAAGGCGGCGGCGTTCGGCATGAGGATCCTGGCCCACGATCCGTACTGGACCGATGCCGAGATCCGCCAACGGGGAGCCCAGCCCGTGGCGTTCGAGGACCTGCTGGCAGGCTCCGACGTCCTCAGCCTCCATGCGCCCCTGACCGCAAAGACCCTCAACCTGTTCGACGGAAAGGTCCTGGCCCGGATGAAGCCGGGCGCCCTGCTGTTGAACTGCGCCCGGGGCGGGATCGTGAACGAGACGGCCCTGGCCGCGGCCCTGAAGGCCGGCCGGCCTGCCGCCGCGGCCCTGGACGTCTTCGCCCAGGAGCCCCCTCAAGCCGGCCATCCCCTGCTGGGCCTGGCCAACGTCCTCCTCACTCCCCACATCGGTGCCGCCACCGCCGAGGCCCAGGCCCGCTCGGCGCGTGCGCTGGCCCTGGCCCTACTGGCTGGAAAGCCCGCGTCCCGGGGGCTATGATGCCGCGCCCCATGCGTACAGGACAACAGCCCCTCCCCCTGCTCGCGCTGGCCTTCCTTCTCCTGCTCCTGTCGGGCTGTTCCAGCACGCTTCCCGCCCGCGTGAGCCTCAAGGGCAAGAGGGTCCTCGTCATCCCCTTTGCCCAGAGTCCTGCCCGGGAGTTCGACTCCACCCTGGGCCGGGAACTGGCCGCCAACGTGAGCGCCCTGGCATCCGTCGCCGTGCCCAAGGCCCTTGGCGTGGTGGATTTTCGGGACGCCGAACGGCTGATGCCCCGCTCCCGCACCGAGTCCGTGGACTGGATCCGCCTCGCCCAGGCCATGAAGGCCGATTTCGTCCTGCTGGGCGAGATCCAGGACTACCGGCTGAGGGAGCCCAAGAACCTGACCACCCGCCAGGGAACCCTGGTGGTGAGCTACCGGGTCCTGGACGTGGCCAAGGGCGTCAACCTGGTCGTCGTCCCTGCCAGGGCCTTCCTCTTCCCTCCCGTGCAGGATTCCGAGTTCTCCATCGGCGAGGACCTCTTCACCAAATCCGACGTGATCGCCGCGGGCCTGATGGCCACGGCCTCCAGGGGCATCGCCGCGGAGTTCCAGGAGCGTGTGGTGGAAAAATGAGCCGCGTCGAACTCCGTTTCCTGCCCTCGGCCCTGGAGCTGTCCCTGGACCGCAGGCGCCAGCTCCTGCAGTTCTGCGGGACGGCGGCGGCCGTCCTGCTCGGGGAACTGACGGCCCAGCTGGCGATGGCCTCCGGCCTCTCGGTCCCCCTGGGCTGGCTGCTGGCCCTGCCCTTCAGCTACGCCATCGTGATGGCCACCGGGGTCCTGGTCTGCGCCTCCTGCCGGCATGCCATGGCCCGGCGGGATCCGGAGGGCGGAGCCCCCGCCCCCTTCGAGATCGTCCCGGCCCTCTCCCGTACCCTCCTGCCCTCGGCCGCGGGCTCGGCCGTCCTCTTCCTGGGCTCGGGCGCGGTGGGCCTGCTGGTCAGCCTCATCCTGGCCGTAGGAAAGCTGAGCACCGGCATCGTCCTTCCGGCCCTTTCGATCCTCCTCATCCCCCTGGCGGCCCTGCTGTCGGCGGCCCTGGCGGTCCTGGCCCTGGGCCTCCTCCTTTTCCCTCCCCTCGCGGCCGCCTCGGGCGGGGACCTGGACGGCCTGCTGGCCCAGTTCTGGCGGACCCTCAGGACCCGCTTCTTCCACCTGCTCTGCCAGGAGGTGGTGGCAGTGGCCCTGGCGGTGCTCTTCACCGGAATGCTGGCTGCGGCGATCTGGGGCGGACAGGAACTGCTGGAGCGGCTGGGCAGCGCCCTGTTCGGCGAGGCCTTCGCGAACGTCCAGAGCCATGGGATCACCGGCCTGATCTGCGCCCTGGAGAAGCGGCTGCTCTGGAGCCTGGCGGCCACCCCTGCCCTGGTCTTCCTGAACGCGGCCTCCTACCTGATCCTGTCGACGCCCTCCCCCGAGCCGGAACCGCTGCATTTCGACGAGGAGGAGGAGACGTGGCTCCAACCCTGAAGGCCGCCTCCGCCGTGCTGGAACGTCTCCTGATCCGCCGCGAGGCCCGGATCGGGGTCATCGGGTTGGGATACGTGGGCCTGCCCCTGGTGAGGGAGTTCTGCCGGGCCGGCTTCCGCGTCCGCGGCTTCGACATCGACAAGACCAAGGTCCAGGCCCTGAAGGCCGGCCGGTCCTACATCCGCCACATCCCGGCCAGGATCCTCGCACCCCATCTCAAGTCCGGCCGCTTCGTCCCCACGGACGACTTCTCCACCCTGAACCTCCCGGACGCCATCGTGATCTGCGTCCCGACCCCCCTGGACCGCATGCAGGCCCCGGACCTCTCCTACGTGGAGGCCACGGCCCGCAGCATCGCAAAGACCCTGCGCCGCGGCCAGCTCGTGGTCCTGGAGAGCACCACCTATCCCGGCACGACCGAGGAGCTGGTCAGGCCCATCCTGGAGAAGACCGGCCTGAAGCCGGGACGGGACTTCTTCCTGGGCTACTCGCCCGAGCGGGAGGACCCGGGAAACCCGGCCTTCTCCACGAAGAGCATCCCCAAGGTGGTCTCGGGTTCGGACCCGGCCAGCGCTCGCCTGGTGACCCGGCTCTACTCCCAGGTGGTGGACCGGGTCGTGCCCGTCTCCTCCACCCAGTCGGCCGAGGCCGCCAAGATCCTGGAGAACATCTACCGCTGCGTGAACATCGCCCTGGTGAACGAGCTCAAGGTCCTCTTCGACCGCATGGGCATCGACGTCTGGGAGGTGATCTCCGCGGCCGCCACCAAGCCCTTCGGCTACCACCCCTTCTGGCCCGGGCCGGGGCTCGGCGGCCACTGCATCCCCATCGACCCCTTCTACCTGTCCTGGAAGGCGAAGCAGTACGAGGTCCCCACCCGCTTCATCGAGCTGGCCGGGGAGATCAACCACGCCATGCCCCATTACGTGGTGGAGCGCACGATGGAGGCCCTGAGCCAGCGCGGCCGGGCCATGAAGGATGCGCGCATCCTCATCCTGGGCGTCGCCTACAAGGCGGACGTGGACGACATGAGGGAGTCCCCCTCGCTCAAGCTGATCGAGCTGCTGGAGGAGCGCGGGGCCAGGGTCTCCTACCACGACCCCTACATCCCGCGCTTCCCGAAGCTCCGCGAGTTCCCCCGCCGCCTGGTCTCGACGCCGCTCACCGATGCCGCGATCCGACGCCAGGATGCGGTGCTGATCGCCACGAACCACGCCAGGGTGGACTACGCCCGGGTGGTGCGACTGGCCCGCCTGGTGGTGGATACCCGCAACGCCACGCGCGGGGTCGCCGACCCCAAAGGCAGGGTCGTCCGGGCTTGAGGATGTCGCACACTGCGATCACCTACGGGATGCCATGAATCAGATCGTTCCCCTGCACCGGATAGAACGGGCCATCTTCCTGATCCGCGGACAGCGGGTGATGCTGGCCTTCGACTTGGCGGACCTTTATGGAGTGACGACCGGACGCTTGAACGAGCAGGTCAAACGGAACCGGGCCCGCTTCCCCGAGGACTTCATGTTCCAGCTGACGCCGGAGGAGTTCCTGGAACTTGTCGCAATTTGCGATAAGTCCAGACGGCTGCGGCATGCGCCCGCAATGCCCTACGCCTTCACGGAGCACGGAGCCATCATGCTGGCCAGCGTGCTGAACAGCCCACGGGCCGTGGAGGCCAGCCTGCTGGTGGTCCGGACCTTCGTGAAGCTGAGGGAGACCCTGGCGACACACCGAGAGCTGGCCCGGAAGATGGAGGAGCTGGAACGCCGCCTGGAAGGACACGACGGGCACATCCGGACCCTGGTCGATGCGATCCGACAGCTGATGGAGGGTTCGGAGACGACCCCCCGGAGGATCGGCTTCCGCCCGGAAGGCCGCAAAAGTCCCAAGGGCTGAGAACCTCAGGCGGGCGGAGGGAACGGGGAACGGGCGTTGACGCCCTCGACCCAGGCAGGATCGTTCCAATAGTCCCCTTCCTCCAAACCGAGCGAGAAGACACAGTCCGGGCAGGACATCGCCTTCCGAAGCTCCCCTTCCAGGGCCTTCAGGTCTTGGAGAACTGCCTCGGGATCCTGGATGCCTTGCGGGTCCTGCCTCAGGGAATTCCCCAGGGCCGTGACGGTCCTCAGGAGATCCACCGGATCCCGCCAGCGGGACCTCGCCGTCTCATACCGGTCCGCCGGTCCCATGGAGAGGGAGGCAAGCGCGTCGAGGAAGGGAACCCCCAGTCCCAGGGCGCTGGCATGCAGGGCCGCACTGTTCCAGACCAGGGCGGCACTGGAGAAGCAGCGCATGTTGAAGAGTAACCGGGGGTCGGTCGAAGGCCAGTAGAAGCGGACGACCAGCACTGGGTGCTCCATCGCGGAGCGGTTCTGCCGGAAGAAGTAGGCGCACACCATCAGGAAGCACAGCAGAAGGAACTGGAGCATGGCGTCCCCGGGCCCGACGGAGGTGCTCCACTGGACCCTCCCGACCCAGGCGATGGACGCCAGGAGACCCAGGACGATGCAGACGTAGGTGATCCCCAAGCGACGCATGCAGTGCTGCCGGTACATCAGCGGGGAGAACCGGGCTTTCCTGTTCTGGCTCAAGGCCCCCCCATGATACCTTGCCCCCATGGCGTCAGTCCCTTCCATCGCCGAGGTCGCCGTCCGCGCCGCGGTGGATAAGAGCTTCCACTACGCCATTCCGGAACGTCTGGCCCCCCTCCTGCGCATCGGCCAGCGGGTGCTGGTCCCTTTCGGCACCAAAACCCTTCACGGAACCGTCATCTCCTTCCCCGAAACGAGCGACTTCAAAAAGCTCAAGGAGATCCTCTCCATCCAGGATCCCGAGCCCCTCTGCTCGCCCCATCTCCTGGCCCTGACGAAATGGGTGGCGGAGTACTATGCCTGCGCCTGGAGCGAGGCCCTGGAGGCCGCCGTGCCGGCCGGGGCAAAACATGGCCACGCGGCGTCCACCCTCCTGATCGCCGCCCTGGGCGTCCCGCCCGACGAGGCCAGGGCCGCGGCACTCGGCCTGAGGGCCAAGGCGCCGAGACAGTCGAGGATGCTGGAGATCCTCCTGGGCGAGGCCTCCGGCGAGCTTCCCGCCGCAGACCTGGCCCGCTCCGCCAAGGCCTCACGGGCCCCGCTGGAGGCCCTGGCCCGCGCCGGCCTGGTCCGACTGAGAAAGGAAGAGGTCCTCGACGACCCCCTCCTGACCGGGGAGGTCCCCCTCCAGCAGCCCCTGGTGCCCACGGCCGAGCAGACAGCCGCCCTGGAAGCCATCGCCGCCTGTAATGGTTTCGGCGCCTTCCTCCTGCACGGCGTCACCGGCAGCGGCAAGACCGAGGTCTACCTCCAGGCCATCTCCCGGGTGGTCGAGAAGGGCAAGCAGGCCATCGTCCTGGTGCCTGAGATCGCGCTGACTCCCCAGACCGTGGGGCGATTCCGGGCGCGCTTTCGGGAGGTTGCCGTCCTTCATTCCAGATTGACGCAAGCCCAGCGCCGCGCCCAGTGGGAGCGCATCCGCGCCGGGAAGGCCAGGGTGGTCGTCGGTGCCCGCTCGGCCGTCTTTGCCCCCGCGTCCGACCTCGGACTCATCGTCGTGGATGAGGAACCGGAGTCCTCCTTCAAGCAGCAGTCCAAGCCCCGCTACCACGCCCGGGCAGTGGCCGTCCAGAGGGCCCGCATGCTGGGCATCCCCGTCCTGTTGGGCTCCGCAACGCCCTCGCTGGAGTGCTGGGAGGCGACCCGCTCGGGGCGCATGCGTCTGCTCACGCTCACGGCCCGCCAGGGCGGGGGCGCCCTGCCTCCTGTCCTGGTCGTCGACATGAGGCAGGAGCTCCGCGAGATCCACAAGCTCAGCCATCTCTCCCGTCCCCTGTTGCGCGCGATGGCGGCAGCTTTGGAAAAGGGCGAGCAGGCCATGCTCCTCCTGAACCGCCGCGGCTTCGCCACGGCCGTTTCCTGCCGCCGCTGCGGCTGGGCCCTGGGCTGTGCCCACTGCGACGTGACCCTGACCTGGCACAAGCGGGAGGGCCGGGCCCGCTGCCACCTCTGCGACCACGGGGCCGACACGCCCGAGGCCTGTCCGGACTGTGGCCTGGCCGGCCTGCGCTATCTGGGGTTCGGGACGGAAAAGGTGGAAGAGGAGCTGGCCAAAGCCCTGCCGAAAGCCCGCATCGCCCGCATGGACGCGGACACCACCCGGGGCCGCCTTTCCCACCAGGAAGTGCTCGGACGCTTCGAGGCGGGCGGGGCCGACATCCTGTTAGGGACGCAAATGATCGCCAAGGGCCTGGACATCCCCAACGTAACGGTGGTGGGCGTGGTCTCGGCGGACACCGGGCTCCACCTGCCGGACTTCCGGGCCGCGGAGAGGACCTTCCAGCTGTTGGCCCAGGTCTCGGGCCGTGCGGGCCGGGGGCCCAAAGGCGGCCGGGTCATCGTCCAGACCTTCAATCCCTCCCATCCGGCCGTAAAGGCCGCCGCGGAGCACGACTATGAGGGCTTCGCCAAGGTCGAGATGGGCCATCGCAAGGCCCTGGGCTATCCACCCTTCGCCCGCCTGGCCAGGATCGTGGTCCAGGGACGGGAGGTTGCCATCGCCGAATCCAAGGCCCGCGGGATCGGCGAGGCCCTGCGCGCGGTCCCGGCGAAGGGCGCCGAAATCCTCGGCCCCGCCCCCTGCCCCATCGCGCGGGTGGAGAGCTGGCACCGCTTCCACCTGCTGGTGAAGGCGCCCTCGGACGAGGTCCGGCGCCGCATCCTGGCGGCCATTCCGCTCAAGCTGGGCTCGGCTTCACTCAGAGTGTCCGTGGACGTGGATCCGACGGACCTGCTGTAGCGGGAGGCGCTACGGCGACTTTCGCAGGAGCCCCAGGCGCATGCGGGCGTCCTCCGCCATCGGCACAGGAAGCCCCGGATTCTTGAGGGCGGACTCCAGGGCTTCGATGGCTTCCGGATTCCTCCCCAGGGTCTGCAGGACGCACCCCCGGTAGTACGGAGCCTGAGGATGGGCCGGGTCGGCCTTGAGAGCCGCATCCAGGGAGGCCAGGGCCTCGGCCCAGAGCCTCCGGCCGGCCTGAAGGACTCCGCGATTGGACAGGGCATCCGCGAAATCCGGCCGGATCTCCAGGGCCGCATCATAGGCTTGGAGGGCCTCAGGCATCCGGCCCAGGGAAAACAGGAGCATGCCGCGACGGTTGTGGACATGGACCACGCCCTCGACCCCGGGAGGAATGCGTCTTAGAGCATGATCACAAGCCTCCAGGGCCTCCTCCAAACGACCCAGGGACTGGAGGAGCTCGCCTCTCATGCACAGGAGGGTGAGATCGTACGGTGTGATCCTGCGCTGACGATCCACATGCTCCAGCGCTTCCGCCGTCTTCCCGCGGGCACTCAGTACTGTCGCAAGCGTACGGATCGTAAAGCTCGTGGGCGAGAGATCCAGGCTCTTTTGCGCGACACGGGCCGCCTCATCCAGGTCTCCCCGTTGCAACAGGAGACAGGCATGACAGCCTAGCGTCTCCGGATCCGAAGGTTCCAGGAAGAGCAGCATCTCACAGATCCTGGAGGATTCCTTGAGATCGCCCAGGAAGAGATGGGCGCGACAACGGATTTTCAACAGGCGGGAGAGCCCTTCCCGGGTGCCGGGGACAGGGAAGGCATCCAGGAGCCCTGCCGCCTCCTTCTCACGCCCGCAACAGATGAGACACTCTGCATGTGCGCAGACGGAGTTGAGATTGGATGTGTCCCGCGCAAGGATCTCCTCGCTGCACTTCAGAGCCTCCAGGTAGCGCCCCAAGGCATTCAAGACAGCGATCAAGCATTGGGCGTTGTGGGCATTCGGAGCCAACTGCATCGCCCGTTGCGCATCCTTCAGGGCCTCCTCATGACGCAGCAATGCCATCAGCGCCACGGCCCGCTCGGTCAGAATACGGTCCGAATCCGGGAATTTCAGGGCAAGGCGATCCAACAGGTCCAGAGTACCCGCTTTGTCCCCGGATTCCCTCAGGAATTGGGCATACAGCAGATTCGCATCCATGTCGTCCGGGGTCAGCGCGATGATCTCCCGAAAGACCGCTAGGATTTCCGCGGGAGGGCGGCCGGCGGTGTACAGATGGGCGACCTTGCGCTGGAGGACGGTGGCATCCAGCTGGTTCTGCAGGGCCATCTTCTTCGCCTGGGTCTCCCGTTCGGCCGCCTCGGCCCTGGTCTTGTCTACCAACGCCCTCTTCTCGGCCGCCTGGGCCCTCTCCTTGTCCTGGATGGCCCGATCCCTGGATTCCTTCAGGCTCCAGACCCCCCAGGGCCCCAGGGTCAGGAAGAGCGACGCGGAGATCCCCAGGCTCCAGGCGAGGGACCGGTTCCGTCTCGCCCACTTCGCCACGCGGTACGCCGTGCTGTCCGGATGCGCTGCCACAGGCTTGCCGTCCAGGAAGCGCCCCAGGTCCTCGGCCAGGGATCGCGCCGAGTCGTACCGCCGCTGGGGGTCCTTCTGCAGCGCCTTCAGGATCACCGCCTCCAGGTCCGGCGCCAGGCGCTTCACCCAGGTCGACGGCCGCCTCGGCTCCTCCTCCGCCACCGCCTTGAGCAGCGCCAGGGTCTCCGTCTCCACAAACGGCAGCTTCCCCGTCACCAGCTCGTACAGCATCACCCCCAGGGCGTACACGTCCGTCCGGACGTCGATCTCCTGGGTCTTGCCCAGCGCCTGCTCCGGCGCCATGTACGCCGGGGTCCCCATCACCGCCCCCGACATCGTCTGCACGGAGCCGTCGGACTCCGCCAGCCGCGCGATCCCGAAATCCAGCACCACCGGCTGGCCCTCGGCCGTCACCAGCACGTTGCCGGGCTTGAGGTCCCGGTGGATGACGCCCTTGAGATGCGCATGGTGCACCGCCTCGCAGACGGCGGAGAAGACCTTGAGCTTCTGCTCCAACGGGGCGCGCGCCAAAGCGGTGCTCAGCGGCTGGCCCTGCACCAGGTCCATCACGTAATAGGGCGAGCCTTCGGCCAGGCCCACATCGTGCACCGGCACGATGCCCTGGTGCGACAGCTCCGCCAGGATGCGGGCTTCCCGCATGAAACGGCCTCGGGCCTCCTCGCCGCTCCAGGCCCCGCCCAGCATCACCTTCAACGCCACCTCGCGGCCCAACTTGGGGTCCTTCACCCGATACACGGCCCCCATCCCGCCCTGGGCCACCTTGGCGACGACTACATACGGGCCGATGCGCTGGGGGGGGTGGGGCAGGGGCTGCCTTAGAGGGCAGCCCCCCGGGCTTGGCACCAGGACCGGACCCTACGGTCCGCGTCCTGCCGTCCTGGGGGCCTGGTTCAGGAGGCTTCATCAGCAGAAACTATAGCATGGAACGCGGGACGGAGCGGGGCGCTACATGCCCGAATCCGCGCCGAGCCTCCCCATGTGATCGGCCCCCCTCTGGCGGCTGTCCTGGCACTGCTGGTATAAGAAGCACCTGGATGAGTCCAACGGTCTTTCGATACCGGAAGTACCGCTTCTTTTTCTTCTCCCGGGAGGAGAAGCGGATGCACGTTCATGTGTTCAGTCCGGACGGCGAAGCGAAATTCTGGATCGAACCGATCGTCTCGCTGGACAGGAGCGAAGGGCTTTCGCCAAGGGTCCTCCGGGAACTGCAGGGCATCGTGGAAAGGCGGCAAGATGAAATCGCTCGTGCATGGAAAAAGCATTTCAAGGGCTGAGGTCCAGGACATCTCCAGGTCCGGCGTTTGGCTTCTCGTGAAGGGCCGGGAGTATCTGTTGCCGTTTAAGGAATACCCGTGGTTCAGGGACGCTGCCGTCTCGTCGGTGTACAACGTCACGCTTCTCCACCACTCCCACCTGTACTGGCCTGATCTGGACGTCGACCTGGAACTGGAATCGTTGCAACACCCAGACCAATACCCCCTTACCTTCTCGTAGCTGCCCTCTTCTCTGAATCAGGACCGTCCAGGATAACATGCCGGCAATGGATGGCCCCTTCCTTCGTGCCTGCCGCCTGGAGAAGTCCTCCCCCACCCCGGTCTGGTTCCTCCGCCAGGCCGGGCGCTACATGCCGGAATACCGCAAGGTCCGCGCCAAGGTCTCCTTCCCCAAACTGTGCCGGGATCCCGGGCTCTGTGCCGAGGTGGCCGTCACCGCCCAGAGGCGCCTCGGCGTGGACGCCGCCATCGTCTTCTCCGACATCCTTCTCGTATTGGAACCTCTGGGCTTCCGCCTGGAGTACGCCCCAGGCGGACCCAAGATCCTGAACCCGGTCCGGAGGCCATCCTGCCTCAAGCGCCTGCGCGAGGCGGATCCCGCTGCGTTGGCCTTCATCGCCGAGGCCGTGAAGGCCACCCGCGCGGCCCTGCCTTCCGACATCCCCCTCATCGGATTCTCGGGCGCGCCGTTCACGCTCGCCTCCTACGCCATCGAGGGCGGCTCCTCCCGCAATTTCCAGAAGACCAAGGCCTTCCTGTATCGTCACCCCGAAGCCTGGAACGAACTGCTGGGCATGATCTCCCGGGCCCTGATCGGGCTTCTCCAGGCCCAGGCGACCGCCGGGGCCCAGGCCCTCCAGCTCTTCGACTCCTGGGTCGGATGCCTCTCGCCTTCGGATTACCGTGCCCGGGTCCTGCCCCACACGCGTCGAATCCTCCGGACCCTGCCCCGGGGCGTCCCGGTCATCCATTTCGGCACCTCAACGGGCGGCCTGCTGGAGGCGATGCGGGACGCCGGGGGCGACGTGATCGGACTGGATCCCACGGTGTCCATGGCCGAGGCCCGCAGGCGTCTGGGTCCGAAGGTCGCGGTCCAGGGCAACCTGGACCCCTGCGTGCTCTTTTCGGATCGCCGCACGATCCGCCGGGAGGCTCGACGCATCCTGGCAGAGGCCGGGGGCCGAGGCCACATCTTCAACCTGGGCCACGGAGTCCTGCCCACGACGCCGGTGGATAACGTAAGGGCCCTGGTGGATTTTGTGCATGAGGCGACCACATGAAACGACACGAACTGGCCTTGAGCCGCGCCGAGAAGCACATCCTTCTTATCCGCGGACACCGAGTCATCCTCGATGCCGACTTGGCCGTTCTCTATGGCGTGGGGACGCGAGACCTGAACAAGGCGGTCATCGGATGAACGGGATGTTGAGGTCCTGGATGGTTGGACTTCTCCTGTTGGCTGGCTTTGGGGCTACCTACGCCGAGGACGACGTCGAGGCGAAGGCCAAGGCCGGGGATGCCAAAGCCCAGTGCGAGATGGGGCATCGTTACGCGGAAGGCCAGGGGGTTCCGAAGGATCCTGCGCAGGCGGCGGCCTGGTACCGCAAGGCCGCAGAGCAAGGGCTTGCCGAAGCGCAGTCCAAACTTGCGGGATGCTATTTCAAGGGCGAAGGCGTGACGAAGGATCTTGACCAGTCCGTGGCATGGGTGCGCAAGGCCGCGGAACAGGGATACGCCAGAGCGCAGAACGCCCTTGGAGAATTCTATGCCAATAGCCTGGGCGTGCCCAAGGATCTGGCTGAGGCCGTTAAATGGCTTCGCAAAGCGGCAGAGCAGGATGACCTCAGAGCCGAGTACAGCCTCGGACGCTACTATCTTGATGGGACCGGTGTGCCCAAGGATTACGTCGAGGCCGTGAAATGGCTTCGAAAGGCCGCTGAAGGTGGGAATGAGCTTGCCCAGGCCGACCTGGGCGGTTGCTATGCCAATGCGTTCGGGGTGCCCCAGGACTTCTCGGAAGCGGCCAAATGGTACCTCAGAGCGGCCGAACAAGGAAATGCCGGCGCCCAATGCCGCCTTGCCAATTGTTACGGAGAGGGTCTCGGCGTCCCACAGGATCTCACCGCGGCGGTAACCTGGTGGCGCAAAGCCGCGGAACAGGGGGATGCCCAGGCCCAGTACAATCTCGGCGTATGTTACAAGGATGGCCACGGGGGTGTCTTGAAGGACCTCGCTGAAGCGACCCGATGGTGGCAGAAGGCCGCGGAGCAGGGTTATGCCGATGCCCAATGCAATCTCGGGAGTTGCTACATGAACGCCTACGGCATGAAAAAGAATGCTGTCGAGGCCGCAGCCTGGTGGCGCAAGGCCGCGGAGCAGGGGAACGCCGAGGCCCAGTACAATCTCGGCATCTGCTACGTGAAAGGTGACGGCGTGACGAAAGATCTCATCGAGGCGGTCAGGTGGCTTCACAAGGCGGCCGATCAGGGCCGAGCCGACGCCCTGGTTGCCCTTGAGCTCATCCCGGCCTCCTGATCCACTCTCGGAATCCCTGCCGCTACTGACTGCCCTTCGATAAGATCCCCCTCCGGAGGTCCCCCATGCCCTACGACAACATCCTGCTGGTCGCCTTCGGCGGCCCCACCCCCGGCGGCTGCCTCTGCGGAGGTGCCTGCCCCTCCGAGGCCCATTGCTTCGTCGAGGGCATCCTGGGCAAGGACCCCAAGCGCGCAGCCCGCGTGAAGGAGGTCGCCGCCCACTACCGGGAGATCGGCGGCTTCTCTCCTTTCAATGAGCTGACCTTCCGGCAGGCTGAGGCCCTTCAGACCGCCTTGGCCCAGCGGGGCCTCAAGCTGCCCGTGCGCGCCGGAATGCGGCACTGGAGCCCCTGGATCAAGGACGTCGTGGCCGACATCGCCAAGGCCGGACAGAAGCGCACGTTGGCCGTCGTCCTGGCCCCCCACCAGTCGGCCGTGAGCTGGGACTGGTACCTCAAGGTCGTCTCCGAGGCCTGTGCAGCCGCTGCGGACGCGCCTTCGGTGGACTACGTGGACCCCTGGCCCACCCATCCCGGATTCGTCAAGGCGGTGGCGGATGGCCTGCGCGCCCATGCCGACGCCGCCCTGATCTTCACGGCCCATGCCATCCCCTCGGCCATCGCCGACAAATCCCCCTACGCCCGCCAGTTCCAGGACACGGCGGCCGCCGTCGCGAGGGAACTTGGCCGGCCGGACTACCACTGCGCCTACCAGAGCCAGGCCTCGGATTCGACCGTTGCCTGGACCCGGCCCGACATCAATGACCTGATCCGGGACCTGGCGAAGCAGGGAGTGAGAAAGGTCGTCGTCTCCCCCATCGGCTTCCTCTGCGACCATGTGGAAGTCCTGTACGACCTGGACGTGGCCGCCCGACGGACCGCGAAGGAGGCCGGGATCGGCTTCACCCGGGCTGCGACCGTGGGCTCGCATCCGGCCTTCATCGGGATGCTGGCCGACCTCATCACGGCCCGTGCGTCCGCCGGGGCCCGGGCCTGAGCAGGGTCGTCGTCGTCGGGGCCGGAATCTCCGGCCTGGCCGCCGCACGGGCCCTGGCCGACTCGAAACGCGAAGTGCTCGTGCTGGAAGCCTCCCCGCGGGCGGGAGGCTGCCTCCGTAGCCTTTCCCGGGAGGGGTTTCTTCTGGAAGAAGGCCCGGACGCCTTCCTGACCTCCAAGCCGGCCATCCTTCCCCTGGCAGAGGCCCTGAAGCTCCAGCCCATCGGGACCAACCCCGACCGGCGCCGGAGCTTCGTGGTACGGGCCGGCAGGCTCCTTCCCGTGCCCGAAGGCTTCTACCTCATGGCTCCGGCCTCCCTGTCCGGCCTCTGGTCCACGTCCCTGTTCAGCATCCCCGGGAAGCTGCGCATGATGATGGAACCGATGATCCCCGCCAGGAAAGAGGACGCCCCGGACGAAAGCCTGGCGGACTTCGTGCGCCGTCGCCTGGGCCGCGAGGCCCTGGCGCGCTTCGCCCAGCCCATGGCTGGAGGGATCCACACGGCCGATCCGGAACGCCTGAGCATGAAGGCGGCCTTTCCCCAGTTCCTGGCGATGGAGCGCGAGCATGGAAGCCTCTGGAAAGGCCTGAAGCATCTGCCCAAGGGAACCAGCGGCCCGCGCTACGGGCTCTTCGCCTCCTTCGCCGGGGGACTGCAGGAACTGGTGGACGCGCTTGTCGCGGCCCTGCCGGACGGAACCCTGAGGACCGGCACAGCGGTCCTGAGACTGGCCCGCTCGGGGGATGCCTGGACATTGACCCTGGCCGACGGTTCCGTCCTGGAGGCAGACGGCGTCTGCATCGCGCTGGGGGCCCTGGCGGCGGCCCGCCTGCTGGAGGACCCCGATCCAGTCCTCTCCGCCCAGGTCGCCGGCATCGTCTGCGCCTCCACGGCGACCTTGAGCCTGGGCTTCCGCCGCGACCAGGTGACCCATGCCCTCGACGGAATGGGCTTCGTGGTGCCCGCGGCCGAAAATCTCAACCTCCTCTCCTGTTCCTTCTCCTCGTCGAAGTTCCCCGGCCGGGCCCCGGAGGGCCATGTCCTGCTTCGGGCCTTCGCAGGCGGTGCCCTGAGGCCAGACGTATTCGACCGGCCGGACGCGGAGCTGATCCGGGCCGTGCGCGAAGACCTGGGAAGACTGCTCGGGATCTCCGGGGAACCCATCCTTACCCACCTGAAGCGGCATCCGCATGCCATGCCCCAGCCCCATCTCGGGCACCTGGAGCGCGTGGGACGGATCGAGGCGCTGGAGAAGGCCCTGCCCGGCCTCGCCCTCTGCGGGGGCTACCTGCGCGGGGCCGGGATCCCGGACTGCGTCGCCTCGGGCGAGGCGGCGGCAGGGAGGCTCTGAAGCGCCAGCTGCCCGCAGGCCGCCGCGATGGATCGGCCCTTCTCCCTGCGGACGGTCACGACGATCCCCGCGCCCCGCACGATCTGGGCGAAGTCGTTCACCCGTTTGGGGGATGGCGCCCCGTAGCCCGTGCTCACCACCGGATTGAAGGGGATGAGGTTGACCGTGCCGCGGAAGGGTTTCACGAGATGCGCCAGGTCCTCGGCGTTGCGGTTGCCGTCGTTGACGCCGCCGAGGAGGACGTATTCCCAGGTGACCTGGCGCCCGCTCTCGCGCTGGTAGTCGCGTACCGCATCAAGCAGGACGGGAAGGGGAAAGCGCTTGTTCAAGGGCACCAGCCGGTCCCGCAGGGGGTCGTTCGGCGCATGGAGCGAGATGGCCAACCTGACCTGCCCCCCCTCCTTCGCGAACCTGCGGATCCCCTCCGGCAGGCCCGAGGTGGAGACCGTGACGTGGCGCTGGCCGATCCCCGAGCCCCAGGGCGCGATGAGGATCTCCACGGCCTTCATGACGTTGGAGAAGTTCTGGAAGGGCTCCCCCATGCCCATGAAGACCAGGTTGTCGATGCGCCTGCCACCCAGCTTCCGGGCGGTGAGGACCTGGTTGACGATCTCGCCGGTCGTGAGGTTGCGCGAGAGGCCGTTCAGGCCGCTGGCACAGAAGACGCAGCCCACCGCACAGCCGACCTGGGTGGAGATGCAGAGGGTCCAGCGCCCCGGGGCGGGGATAAGGACGCTTTCGACCGCCTGGCCATCGGCCATCGCGAAAAGGAACTTGGTGGTACCGTCGGGGTCGTCGAGACGGCGCCGGACCTCGAGAGGCTTCAGGCTCCAGGAGGCGGACAGTTCCTTCCGCAGGGCCGCCGGGAGGTTGCTCATCTCGGCGAAGGAGAAGGCGCCCTTCTTGTGTACCCAGCCGAGGACCTGGCCGGCGTGGAAGCGCTTGAGGCCCGCCTTGGCGAAAGCGTCCTCCAGCTCGGCCTGGGTGGTCCCTGCAAGGTCGTCCACGGCCCCTACGGTAGCGCAAGCGGGCATTTGGTTCTAGAATCCCTCCGATGGGCCTCACCCGACGCGACGGATGGATGCTGGCGGGGCTGATGCTCCTGGCGCTCGTCCTACTCGGCCGCCGCGCCCTGGCGCTCAAGCCCCTTCCCCTTGAGATCACCCGGCTGTCGCCCCCCGCCACGCTCCCCCGCCTGGACCTCAACCGGGCCTCCGCCGCCGAACTGGAATCCCTCCCCGGCGTCGGGCCGAAACTCGCCGCCTCCCTGGTGGAACGCCGTCCCTACCGGAGCCTGGACGAGCTTTCCACGGTCCCCGGCCTGGGCCCGAGGGGCGCCGAGAGGCTGGCCGTCCGCCTGAAGGTCGACCCGTGAGCCGCAAGAGCGCCGTGTTGACCTGGGCCCTGGGGATCGCCGCCCTGGCCTCGGCGGTCCTGACCGTCCTCTTCGGGGTGAAGGGTGACGTCCTGGCCACCCTGTGCCTGGCCTTGAACGCCTTCCTGCTGGCCTGCGGGGCCTCGGCCGTCCGCCTCTCCGAGCGCCGCGGGGCCGAGGCCGCCCATGCCGATGCCGAGACTCGCGCGCTCCAGGAGCGCGAGCACTTCCTGGAGGAGAGGGTCTCCTCCCTGCAGTCGGAGGTGGAGGTGCTCTCGGCCCTGAGGGAGCTGAGCCGGGCCCTGAGTTCCGAGACCCGCTTCGAGCCCGTGGCCGCCGAGATCCTCGGCATCGTCGACGGGCTGATGTCCCCGGAGGCGGTGGGCCTCTACCTGGCCACCGACGGCCGGGAACTGAAGCTGGCCGCCCTGCTGACGGGAGGGCGCACGCGCTTCGCCGAGGCCGCCGCCGAGACGGCCGGGGCCCTGAGCGCCCAGGTCGCAGCCACGGCCTGGTCCGCCCGCCGCCTCCACCGCGAGGAGGAGACCCTGGCCGTCTCCCTGACCGCAGGAGAGGCCGAGCTGGGGGTCCTGGCGGTGCGCATGGGCGATACGGCGCGGGCCGCCGCGGCGGAGCGCACCCTGAGGGAGCTGGCCAAGCACCTGGCCATGGCCCTCCAGCATCCCGCGTTGCGCTCCGCAGCCGTCACCGACGTCCTCACCGGCCTCTACACCAAGCGCCACCTCCTGGAGCGCGCCCCGGCCCTTCTGACCCAGCTACGCGCCAGGGGGGAGCGGGCGGCCCTGCTCCTGGCCGACCTCGACCACTTCAAGAAGATCAACGACACCTACGGCCACCCCGCCGGGGACAAGGTGCTCCGGGAGATCTCCAAGCGCCTGGCCGCCTCTATCCGCGGGAGCGACACGGCCTACCGCTACGGAGGCGAGGAGATCGCCTGCCTCCTGCCCACCGCCACCGGGAGCGTGGCGATGCGGGTGGCCAACCGCATCCGCAGGGAGGTGTCCGCCACGCCCGTGGAGACCGGCCCGGGAGGACCGCTCATCCCCGTGACCCTTTCCATCGGCGCCGCCATCCTCAGTCCGGAGATGACCTCCTGGGGGGATCTGCTGTCCGCCGCCGACCAGGCCCTGTATCAGGCGAAGGCCGCCGGACGGGACCGGGCCGTGCTCTTTCATGAAAGGAAATGAAGCAGAAATGAACCGTCAGGGTTCCGGCGACTTCTGTTTTTCCGGGAGTTCCCCGATCTCGTAACCGCGGATCCGGGCCTTCCTCAGGAAGAGGAGCCCGAACGGCGTGTCCTCCATCCTGTCGCGGGTGTCGATGGCCCAGGAGCCCTGCCTCTCCCCTTGGGGCGTGATTTTCGAGGTCCAGACCCGGGCCCCCTGCTCGTACCAGTCGTGCCCCAGGCCGAACCTCCGGATCCCCGTCATCACCCCGACGCGCTCCAGGCCGTACAGATAGTAGCCGAGCCACTCGGAGCCTCCGGGATTCTGATCGACCGACCAGTTTCGGTCCAGCCAGGCCAAACCGTCCCAGATCCCCTTCTCGTAGCGCTTGATCCGCTCGGCCCGGTCCTGCCCCTCCCGGTCCTCCTGCAACACGCTGCGGCAGACCAGGAGTCCGGTGAGCCCTGCGCAGGTGGTGGACCCCGTGATGGGATGGCGGGCCGCATAGGGGAAGCCCCGGGCGTGGTCCTGATGGACATAGCGACGGCTCGTCTCGTCGGCGGCATCGGCGCCCTCGGTCACCCGGGGTGTCTCGGGCCCCTTCTCCTCCTGGATCTTCAACAGGAAATCCCCGGCACGGTGGAAGGGATCCGACTTCACCGGAACCCCCAGGTGACGCGCCGCGTGGAGGCCCAGGAGAGCATATTGGGTCACCGAGCTGTCGCTCAAGGGTTCTCCGGCCACATAGCGCCATCCTCCGTCCTTGAGGGCGACGCCCAGCAGCCTGTCGACCAGCTTGGAGGCCCAGGCCAGGTCCTCCGAACTGGGGGAGAGCTTCCTGGCGGGTGCGGCCTTGCCCCCAGTCCGAAGGCCTTCCTTGAGGGAGTCGTACTTGGACTCCAGAGCCATGAGGGTGACGCCGATGCAGTAGGGATGATCGATGCGCTGCTGGATCAGCCAGGCGAAGCCCTTCTGGATGCAGGGATCCTTGACCGGCACGTCGCACTTGATCAGGGCCAGGAGGGCCAGGGACGTATGCCCCGGGTCGTTGTCGCAGGGGTTCCTGGTGTCGTCCGGCTTGAAGGAGCCGTCCGCCTTCTGCTGGGCCTTGAGCCAGGAGACCCCCTTGGCGATGCAGTCGGCGATGTCCTCCCGAAGCTGGGGGTCCTGGACGTCGAAGGTCCCGGGCGTCGGGTCCTCCTTCGCAGGAACCGGAAAGGCCAGGAGGGCGAAGGCGAGAAGCAGGCTTTGGACTCGCACGGCCTCCAGCCTACCGCGGGCGGCACCTCCTGTTGCCGGAAATCTCCGGTTTTTGGAACCTCCCGCCCCCTCCTTCGTGTACCCCCTGTTCCGGGAAACCTTGAAAGTCCCGCAGGGGAAGCTACAATCCCTTTCCAACCCTCGTGAACCGACTGATCCCCTCCACCGGCGCCTGGCTCCTCGATGCGGCGGAGTCGTCGGGATACGGCCTCACCAAGCTCTTCCAGTCCGCCATGGCCCTGCCGACCCTGAAGTCGCGGCGTGCGGAGTTCTTCTACCAGCTCTACCGGGCGGGCATCGAGACCCTGCCGGTCATCGTGGTGGTCTCCGTCTTCACGGGTATGATCCTGTCCGCCCAGGCCGGGGTCCAGCTGGCCAAGTTCCAGCAGGCAGGGGCGGTGGGCCTGCTGGTGTCCAGCACCATGTGCCGCGAGATGGGGCCCTTCATGACGGGCATCATCCTGGCCGCCTGCGTGGGCTCGGCCATGGCCGCCGAGATCGGCACCATGCGGGTCTCGGAGGAGATCGACGCCCTGGAGGTCATGTCCATCAACCCGGTGAGCTACCTCCTGATGCCCCGCATCCTCGCGCTCACCCTGGTCTGCCCCCTCCTGACGATCTTCACCAACCTCCTGGGGATCGCCGGGGGCAGCGTGATCGCCAGCACCCAGTTCGGGGTCACGTTCCACGAGTACTACGACAAGGCCCGGCACGTCCTGGAGCTCAAGGACGTCTATGCCGGACTGTTCAAGTCCATGGTCTTCGGCACCACCATCGCCACCGTCGGCTGCACCATGGGCATGCGCACCACCGGCGGGGCCATCGGCGTGGGCCGGGCCACCTTGGGCTCCGTGGTCATCTCCCTCCTCCTCATCCTGATCCTGGGCTTCTTCATGACCACCTTCTTCTATGTCCGATAGCCCCTACGCCATCGAGCTCGAGGGCGTGACGAAGCGCCTGCGCGGGCGCAACGTCCTCGACGGGCTCACGCTGCGCGTGCCCAAGGGCGAGACCTTCGTGATCATCGGCCCGAGCGGCACCGGGAAGTCGGTCACCCTGAAGCACATGATCGGCCTCATGCCCCCCGACTCCGGCCGCATCAAGGTGGAGGGGGAGGACATCACGGACGCCGACGACGCCGCCCTGGATGCCGTGAGGACGAAGTTCGGGGTGCTGTTCCAGAACGGGGCCCTGCTCAACTCCCTCACCGTGGGCGAGAACGTGGCCCTGCCTCTCAAGGAGCACACGGCCCTTTCCCCGGACGAGATCCTCCGGATCGTCCGCGAGAAGCTGGCCCTGGTCGAGCTGGCGGGCGCAGAGGACGCGACACCCGATGCCCTCTCCGGCGGCATGAAGAAGCGCGTGGGCCTGGCGAGGGCCATCGTGCGCGAACCCCAGATCATCCTCTACGACGAACCCACGTCGGGGCTGGACCCGGTGATGTCCAACGTGATCAACCACCTCATCATCAACATGAAGAAGCGCCTCCACGTCACCTCCGTGGTGGTCACGCACGACATGGGCTCGGCCTACCTGATCGCGGACCGCATCGCCATGATCCATGGGGGGCGCATCCTCCAGGAGGGCACGCCCAAGGAGATCCTCCAGACCCGGGATCCCGTGGTCCGCCAGTTCATCGACGGCAGCGTCAAGGGCCCCCTCTCCACGGAGGCCGCATAACATGCCGGCCACGGCCAACGGGAAGCCCGGACGCGAGACGACGGTCGGCATCCTCTTCTTCGTCGCCCTGGGCCTGCTGGGCGTCTTCACCATCCTGATCGGGGACATCCCGGTCTTCAAGCAGACCTGGAGCTTCGACGTCCTCTTCGACGACGTCGGGGGCCTGGAAAAGGGCCAGGACGTCCTCTATGCCGGGGGCCAGGTGGGGAAGATCCGCGAGATCCAGAGCGAAGAGACCAAGATCCGGGTCATCCTGGACATCCAGAAGGGCCTTCGCGTCTATCGCGACGGGGTGATCACCATCGAGGAGAAGTCCGCCCTCGGCGGGATGCGCGTCGCCATCACCCGGGGCACCCCCGCGGCAGGGACCCTGGCCCCGGGCGACGAAGTGCAGGGCAAGGGCCTCAACACCCTGACCACCCAGATCAAGGACGCCGCCCAGAAGATCTCCCGCCTGGCCGACACCGCGAACGACGCCCTCTCCTCCCTGAAGGAAGGCAAGGGCACTCTCGGGAAGCTCTGGTCCGAAGAGGCCGTCTACAACGACCTCAAGGCCGCCATCGCGGACCTGAAGGAGACCTCCGCCAACTTCCGATCCATCACGAGGAAGGTCGACGGCGGGGAAGGCATCCTGGGCCAGTTCGTGAACGACAACGAGAGCCGGGACAACCTCAAGGACATCCTGGCCTCCTGGAAGAACGTCTCGAAGAAGCTGGAGAGCGGCGAGGGGGCCCTCGGCGACCTGGTCATGAACCCCGACACCAAGAAGGACTTCAAGGAGACCCTCGTCAAGTTCAAGGAGTTCGGGAACTCGGTCACCAAGCTGAAGACCTTCCTCGGCACCAGCTACACCTCCGTTCCCGAGGACCACTACACGGTCACCAAGATCTACCTGCGCCTGGAACCCCGGGAGGACCGCTATTACCTGATCGGAGGGAGCTTCTTCCGCATCCAGGACTCCTCCCCCCTGACCACGCCCCGCACCATGCTGGATGACGAACTCATCGGGAAGGTCGACGTCCAGATCGCCCAGCGCTTCCTCGACAACAACGCCATGACCTTCCGCGGCGGCTTCATCGAGGGCAAGCCCGGCCTGGGCCTGGACTACGCGACGACCTGCTACGGCAACCCCTTCGTGGCGACCCTGGAAGGCCGCGCCTCCTGGGACGACTCCCGCATCCACGAGGCCTACGACCCCTTCCTGCTGAGGGCCAAGGTCGACATGACCTTCTACAAGTACTTCCACCTGATGGTCGGGGTGAACAGCCTGACCGAGCGGCCGCGGGGGATGTACGGCATCGGCTTCGAATTCCAGGACCAGGACCTCAAGTACCTGCTCGGCGCCATGGGCACGGGCCGCTGAAGATGGCGGAGTGCAGTTCCGTCCGTGGCGTCTACCGGGTCCGCCTCAGCGCTTCGGAGGTGGGAGACGGCGCCTCGGAGGACATGGAAGCCTGCCTGAAGGGGGCCCTGGAGCACCTTCCCTCCGGAACCCGCGCGGTGCTGGTGGACATGGAAGGCGTGCGCTTCCTGAAGAGTTCGGGCCTGGGCGCCCTGCTGCAGGTCTGTTCCACGCTCTCCCCCCTCAAGATCCGGGTGGGCGTCTGCCGCGTCCCCCCCTTCGGGCGGAACCTGTTCAGGATCTCCCGGCTCGACGAGCACCTGCAGGTCTTCGAGTCGCATGAGGAGGCCTTCGATGCCCTGGGCTGGGGCGACGCCGAAGAGCCGCCCGAAGAAGAAGATCCGTCTCCACGTTGAGGAGATCCCCGGCCCGGCGGTAGCCGAGCGTGGTCCTGCGCAGGGTCTCCGGGATGAGGGCGACCTCCACCAGGTTCCCGCGCTTCGCGGCCACCGTCAGGCTGACCCCGTCGAGGGCGATGGAACCCTTCCTCAACACATGGCGGGCCAGGGTGGCCGGCAGGCGGACCCTCATCCTGGGAGCGGCCTGAAGCACCCGTCCGGACCCGTCCACATGGCCCTGGACCAGATGGCCGCCGAGACGCTGCCCCCAGCGCAGCGGGCGCTCCAGATTGACCCGGTCTCCGGGCTTCCTGAGACGCAACGTGGCAAGCTTCCAGGTCTCGGGCACGACGTCGAAGCGAAGCTCGCCGTTCCTGCCGGCGGCCGAAAGCGCCGTCAGGCAGCAGCCGTCCACGGCCACGGAGTCCCCGCGGCGCACCCCACGGGCCAGGCGCCCTGCCCGGATGGCAAGGCGGTGCCCACCGCGGACGGCCTCCAGGGAGACGATGCGGCCCTGACCTTCGATCAGACCGGTGAACATGGGAGGAAGTATACGGGCGATCGGATATCCTGACACCCTCATGCTCCGGCTTAGCGCCATCCTCGCCCTCCTCCTGCTCCCTCTTCTTCCCCCTGCGCCCGGCGCCGCCGGGGACAAGCCCCCGGCCCCCGCTGCCACCCCCTCCGACCTTCCCAAGCGGATCGATGCCGCCGTCCGCAAGGGGCGCGGAGCCCTCCTGGCCACCCTCGGGTACGAGGACGTCCCCGATGCCCCCGTCGGCCTGGCCTCCGGAGGGAAACGCACCACGCCCATCGCCGGGGTGAAACCCCCGGACAACGGGAAAAAGAGGAACCTGCTTCCCCGCCTCGGCAACGACCCCCAGGTCTGGCTGACCCTTCATGCCCTCCTGCACGCCGGCCTTCCCCAGGACCATCCCCTCGTCCAGGACTGGCTGGCGCATCTCCCGGAAGTGATGATCGTTGCGAAGACCGGGACCTACGAGGCTTCCCTGGCCGCCCTGGTCCTGACCGACCTGCACGACCCTTCGCCCAACCCCGACCTGCCGGGCCGTGACTTCCGCAAACCCCTGCAGGAGCTCGCCGACGCCCTCGTTGCAGGACAGGGTCCCCACGGATCCTGGGGCTATCCCCTGGCGCAAGGACGCGCCGAAGGCCTCCCCGTCAACGAGAACAACTCCACCCTGCAGTATGCCCTGCTGGGCCTGCAATCCGCCTCCCGCACGGGAGCCCGGGTCCCCGACCTGGTCTGGCGCAATGCCGCCACCTTCCTGCTCAAGGACCAGCGCAAGAACGGCGGATGGGGCTACGGGCGGCCCGGGCCCGGCACCCTGCCCTGCAACGCACCCTACGGCTCCATGACCGCCGTCGGGGTCACGGGACTGATGATCTGCGCCCAGCATCTGGAGGACAAGGATGGCCTGAGGAAGCGCATCCAGCCGGCCCTGGCGGAAGGGATGGACTGGCTGGCCCTGAACTTCGAGACCTGCGAGGTGCCCGGTGCGACCTGGGACCTCCTGAGCAAGGCCGTCTACTATTACCTCTACAGCGTGGAGCGCGCCGGAAGCTTCGCCAAGGTCGAGACCTTCGGCAGGCACTCCTGGTACCCCGACGGGGCCACCTTCCTTCTGAAGCAGCAGGAGGCGACGGGCGCCTGGCCTCCGAGCCCTGGCGAGTCTAGGTCCCTGACCAGCGCCTTCGCCCTACTGTTCCTGAGCCGGGCCTCCCGGGGCATGCTGCTCCCCTACACCGTCGAGGATGCTCCTACGCCCGACCGCCCTTCCCCAAAGCCCTGAGCAGCCCCCTCACCTGGCCCGGCGTGTGGGCCGCCGTGGCGACCACGCGCAACCGTGAGGTACCGGCAGGAACGGTGGGCGGCCTCAGGGCCGCCACGAAATACCCCTTCCGCTCCAAGGACTTCGAAACCCTGCCCGCCTCCCCCACCCCCTGGAAGGGAAGGGACAGGATGGGACCTGGGGCGCCGAGGATGCGGACGTTGGCCCAAAGCCGTTGCCGGAGCACATCCCCTTGCGGGCCCCGGCACAGGACGAGCGCCGCCAGGGCCGCCTCGGCGGCCGCCATCGGGGGTGCGGTGCTGTAGAGGAAGGCCCGGGCCCTGCTGCGCAGGAGGGAGACCATCCCCTTCGAACCGGAAACCCAGCCTCCGACCCCTCCCAGGGCCTTCGACAGGGTCCCCACCACGACATCCAGCCTGTTCGACAGACCCAAAGCATGGACCAGGCCGCGGCCCTGGCGGCCGAAGACCCCGATGGCATGGGCCTCGTCGACGAAGGTCAGGGCTCCGTAGCGGGCGGCCAGCGCCGCGATCCCTTCCAAAGGGGCCGCATCCCCGTCGACGCTGAAGAGGGCGTCGGTCACGATCCATCGCCGTCCCCGCCGGCGCTTTGCGGCCTTCAGCAACCCCTCCAGGTGTCCCAGGTCGCCATGACGGTAGACCCTGACCTCGGCCCCGGAAGTGGCAACGGCGAGGCGGCAGCCGTCGATGAGGCTGGCATGGTTCAGAGCGTCCGAAAGCACGAGGTCCCCGGGTCCGATCTGGGCCTGGAGGGCGCCGACGTTGGCCTGGTATCCGGTCCCGAAAAGCAGGGCCGCAGGACGGTGATGGAAGGCGGCCAGGCCCTCCTCCAGGCGAAGGTGGGGGGACGTCGTGCCGGTGACCAGACGGGCGGCCCCGGCCCCCCAACCCCAGCGGGAGATCCCCCGGCGGGCGGCCTCGAGGATCTCCGGGTGCCCGGAGAGTCCCAGGTAGTCGTTGGAGCAGAAATTGAGGAGGCCGGGCCCACCGGCGAAACGGACCCTGGGACCGGCACGAGTGCTCCGCTCCCGGACCTGTCGCGCCAGGCCTTCACGACGGAGACGGGCCAGCTCGGATTTCGGATCGAACACGCCGGGGATTATACGGGACGGATCTAAGGCAGCGGCGCGATCGAGAAGCGCCTCTCCCCGTCGAGTTCCCTCACGCCGACCAGGACGCCACCGGCGGCGGTATCCAGAACCCCGGCGGGAAGGAGATATTCCACCGTGCGCACCTCGTCCTTCTCCAGGCGCCCCAGGGAGCGCCTCACCTCGGGACGGCCAGGAACGGAGAGGAAGGCGTCGCAGAACACCGCCGTCTCACCCCGGTTCACCACCCGCTGTGTGACCAGGATCCCTCCGTCCTTCGTATAACGGACCGCACGGCTCTCCAGGACGGAGGGCTCCATGCGAAGGGTCACCGCCCCCTCCAGCGGCGCCAGGGCCGGATCGGGGAACTCCACCCGGGCTTCCAGCAGATGCGGAGCCTCCCCGGACGTGACCTCGTAGGAGGCCGGCACCAGGGACACGGGATAGGAACGGTCCTCCTTGGAAGCCAGGGAGACGTCCATGCGGGAAGGGGTGACCCGCCAGCCTGGCGGGGCGGTCAGGACCAGGACGCCTTCCAGGGGGGTCTCAAAGCCGTTCTGCAGGTGGAACAGGGCCTCGGTCGCCTGTCGGGAAGGCCGGATGGCCCTGTCCAAACGCATGGTGCTGCGCGTCTTGAGCCACCCCGAGCTCAGATCCAGGAAGAAGCGCGGAAGGGGGCCGATCTCCAGGGTCACACGCCCGTCTGCCGGGCTGAGGATCTCCTCTCTCCCCATCAGGTCCACCGCAACGATGGGATGGGCACTGGGAAGTTCGATGCGGACCCTCCCCAGCGGCTGGCGGGTCCAGGCGGCGACACAGGTCTGCCCCCCCCGACGGAAGGCCCAGGCCTCGGACTGGGCGGACAGGGGAATCTCGCCGAGGACCCGGGTCTCCCGCAGGAGGCCGGCCAGGGTCCTCCAGGCCAGAAGCTGGGGACGCGCGGCTCCGGATGCGTCCAACAGGCCGCCTTCCGTCACGCCAAGGAAAGTGGATTCTCCGGAGAAAAGGGCGTGCAGCAGGGGCACGGAGAAGTCCCTCAGGCCTCCACTCCCCCGGATCTCCGGGCAGGACGGCATCCTCCAGGACTCGATCCCCTCCGGTGCCTGGGCTCCATCCGGGGTCAGGGCAAAGGTGAAGGGCGCGCCCGTGTGCGGGATCAGGGCGGAGCCTTCGGACAGGTCAAGGCCCCAACGGGTCGCCCTCGGCAACGTGGCCGTCCAGGGCTCGATGGCCTTCCATCTCGCCAGGAGGGAGTCCCATCCCTCCCCTGCGGCCGCCGGAAGGGCCCAGGCCTCGATCTCCCCGAAGTAGCGCAGGACCGCGGCCCTCACCTCGGATTCCTCCACCCCGGCCGGAAGAACACCCACGCAGCGCACCCCCTTGCGGGACATGCGCCTGAGCAGGAGGTCGGCCGGACGGGTCCCCCATCCTGTCGCGGCAACCGATCCCTCCGGGGTCCGGATGCGGACGGCCAGGGCCCCAGGAAGCAGGACGTCCAGCAGCTCCCGGGCCCCAGGACGGGCCGGATCCACCCAGGCTCCCACCGCTCCGGTACCGGAGGACGGATCCTCCGTCTGCAGGGCGGGAAGCGCCGCCGGAGAGGCGGGGAGCGCTGCGAAGATCCCGAGACCCAGGTCGATCCCGGCGACCTCTCTGCCCCGGGCGCTCAGGGCCACCTTCAGGCGATAGGCACCCGCCTCCTGGGGCGGGAGGGTGATGGGCTGGAGGCTGGTGCCCGCAGGAAGGACCAGGTCCTTCCCTTCCTTCCACCTCACCCTCCCGTCCAGATCCTCCAGCCAGGACTCCAGGCGGCAGGGCCCCGCGTCCATGCCTCCCAGGGACACCGACCAGGCGGCCGGCGTCCCAGCCTCGATCAGGTTGCCCGTCGGAAGGCCCTGCAAGATCAGGCGCGGAGTGCGAAGGAAGGAGGGGGCATCGAACCAGACGGTACCGTTGACCTCGATGCCACGGGCCGCCAGACCCACGATGGCCGTCAGGGCCCCTTCAGGCGCTTGACCGAAATCGAGCCGGAAGGAATGAAGGGACTCGTCCCGTGGCAGGGGCAGGCGGAGGACGGAGACCAGCCGGCCCGTGGCGTCCAGCCATCGCACCTGGACTTCGGGGAACCCGTCGCGGAGTCCATGGGTCCTCACCCGGCCCTCCATCCGGTAGGAGGCGCCGGCCTGCACGGGTACGGGAGCGATCGTCTCCACCCCCACGCTGCGGCCGTTGAGGAAGAGACGCAGCACGCCTTCCGGATCGATGCGGATGGAGCCCGGGAAGGCCCTGAATCCCGCCTCGCGGATCTCGGCCCAGGCGTCCGGGATGCCATCGGCGTCCCGGTCCACGGAAAGGGAGGCCCCCTCCAGCAGATTGGGTTCCTGGGCCGGGGGCGGTCCCCCCAGGCCGGAAGCCCAAGGCAACAGCAACCCCGAAAGGATCAGCAAATAGCGGCGTCCTTGCCGCAAGCGCATTCCTCCTGTCTCCCCATCATCGGCCGGCAAGGCCGGATAATTCAGTCTAGGCGACTGCGATCAGGCGACTGGCCTCGCCAAGCTGCTGGATCTGGCGGAAGCGCTGCACCCCCTTCACCAGAGGCGTAAGGGACACCCCCCCCAAGGCCTGGCGGGCGCGAGGTAGGGCCCCGGCGGCTGCTTCCAGCGCAGCGTCCACCCCCTTGGCAATGCCGTCCGAAAGAAGTTTCCGGACCCCGGCGGGATCCCTTCCCAGGGCCTCCGATAGGGCCGTTTCGTCCAGGGCGAGGGTGTCGTCCTGCAGGGTCCGTATCCCCAGCTGGGACAGGTGGTTGGCGGCAGAGGGCACGCCGTGTACGGAGTCGAAGATCCCCCAGAGGCCCTGGCGCAGGCGGTCCAGGGCCTGGCGAACCTGGGGTTCCGAAAAGCGGATGTCCTCCGTGGAGGCAGGGGAAAGTCCCGCAGCCGTCCCCGTGGACAGGGGATCCTGGGAGGAACGCTCCAGACCCCGACGCAGGCGCTGGAGGTCCCGCTGATGAGCCCCTGTCCCGCCGTCGATGAGGAGACTGTTGAGCTCCCCCACCAGGCCATTGAACTCCGAGACGAAGCGGCGGACCGCCGAGACGGCGGCCGAATCGTCCCGGGAAACGGAGACCGTCAGGGGACCTCCCGTCCGGCGCGCTTCCAGGGAGACGCCCTCCAGGAGTCCGGTGGCGACGTTGGAATCCAGGGATTGCAGTTCCCCGTTCACCGTCAGGCGGGCCCCGGAAGGCTCCGCCAGGGCATGGGAGAAGATCCTCTCGTCCCTCCGGTCGGTCTCCACCAGGCCCAAGGTGGCCTCCAGGATGCCGTCAGGATCCTGCACGCTGATGTCCCGGGGTCCCGGTTCGGCCCGCTTCAGGACGAGACGGTTCCCCAGGACCCGGGCCTCCAACCCATGGACGGCCGTCCCTCCCGTGATACGCCCGTCGAAGTCGAGATCCTCGTTGGCGTCCAGGCGGCCGTTGTGGTTGAGGTCCTCCCCGGCGTCCAGGGATCCGTTGCCGTTGGCATCCTCCCCGGTGTCCAGACGGCCGTTGCCGTTGGCATCCTCCAGTCCGTCCAGGGTGAGGCTGAAATTGCGGTCCTCCGCCCCGTCGAGGCGGCCGTTGCGGTTGGCGTCCTCTCCCCAGGTGATGCGATCGGCCAGGGTGTAGAGGTTGTCGGTGGACAGCACGGGGATTTCCACCCCGTAGGGGCCGTCCAGAAAGAAGCTCCCGCGAACGCCAAGAGCCGCCCCGGCATCGGGCCTGGGATCCGAGGCCGCTTCCCGGGAAGTCGCCAGGCTCAGGACGGTGACCTCGGCCGGGGGCTGTCCGGCCCCGTCCGTGGCATCGACCCGCAGCGTCAGATCCCCCCCTTCGCTGGTGGAGGCCTTCCCCTGCAGATAGGTCGCATCCGCCTGGAGTGCGGCACTGGCCGACTTCAGGCGGCCCAGGTGGCGGCTCACCAGATCCAAGGAGGACTGGAGGGCCGAGGAGGCGGTGCGGCGGATGGAGGCCAGGAACTCCTGACGGTCCAGCGGCCTCGAGTCGAACGCCTGGCGGGCCTGCTCGATCTGGAGACGCCCGGCGTAACCGTCCAACAGGAGAAAGCCGGGGACCCCCTCCTTCGCATCCCCGAAGGCCGCGCCCGGCTGTGCGGAAAACAACGCCCTCGCATGAGGGGGATTCACCGGCACAGGGGTTCCCGGGCCGCCGATCCGTCCGATGTTCATGGCCTGCCGCCCCCTACCCCGAGCAGCTGCAACACCCGGTCCGCCGAAAGGGGACCGGGAGCATGGAGGTTCCGGCTCAGGCTCTCCGGCGAAGGCGCGGCCGAGGCGCCCAGCAGGTTGGACAGGGCCACCTCGGCTTCCGCAAGGCGGGCCCGGACGTTCCGTCGGGTCTCCTCCTCCGCCGCGGGGGGGAGGGAAACCAGGGCCTTCTGAAGGGTTTCCAGGCGCTCCAGAAGCGCCTGAACGCCGCCTCCGGCAGGAGAGGGGAAGGAGAAGGAAAGGAAGGCCGAATCCCCCTCCCGTTCAGGCTTGGCCTGGATCTCCTGGACGGAAGCCGCCGGAGGGCGGAGACGCCCTCGATGGGGCGGCACGCCGCTGCCGCCTCCACCGGTCACGATTCCCCTGACTTCTTCCACCATGACGGTCCCTCAAGTTCCTCAAGAATCCCGCCGATAACACGGACACGGAAGGGTGCCGCCACAGCGGCACAAAAATACGACGGCACAACAGCCATGGAAGGGATGCCGAAAGGCCTCAAGGGGCCTAAGGCACAAAAGCCCCAGGGCACTCCCTGAGGGGCATTTCGGGCTTGTCCTTCAAGCGGACAGTGGCATCCCTTCCACTTCCACCTGCTTCCATTACTGCATGGCCATCATGCACTTATGTTGCAGGTGAACCCGAATATCGCAATCCGTTGATTCGACTATACCTCCATCAACCGGAACGTCAAGCCGTAAACTTGCAAGCCAAGGTGAAAAACCGTAAAGTCCCATTCAAGATCCGACGATAGGCCTCTCATGTTTTGCGGGAGATCCATGCCCCCCGTCCGTACCGTCGTCCTTCCCCTCCTGATCCTGGCTGCCACCGGTTGCATCCCCGCGATGCCGTCCTGGAGCCCCGCCGCCTCCGGCAGTGCCCGCCCTGCCCTCGACGAGGGCATGCCCGAGGCCCCCTTCCGCTTCAAGGGCGAGGCCTTCACCGGCCTGAGCCAGCACACCGACTCCCGCATCGGAGAGGACCTGGACCCCGAGCTCTCCCCGGACGGCAAGTGGCTGGTCTTCTGCTCCACCCGCCATGAGGAAAGGCCCGAGATCTACCTGAAGGCCTTGAACGGGACCGCAGTGGTCCGCAAGACCTTCCATCCCGCCGTCGACTGCCAGCCGAGCTTCTCGCCGGACGGCAGCCGCATCGCCTTCAGCTCCAACCGCAACGGGGACTTCGACCTCTTCGTGATGAGCGCCGCGGGACGGGAGATCCCCAAGGCCCTCACCCTGGGCGACGGCGACGAGATGCACCCCACCTGGTCCCCCGACGGGACCAAGATCGCCTACGCCGCCTTCGATGCCCGCCTGGGAGATTGGGAACTGCGGGTGGTCGACGTGGGAACGGGAGCCAAGACCTACCTGGGCATCACCGGAATCAACCCCTCCTGGTCCCCGGACGGGCGGCGCCTGGCCTTTCAGCGCGCCAGGGAACGCGGAGAGCACCGCTACAGCCTCTGGGCCGTGGAACTCGCGTGGCCGGCAGGTTCCGCTCAGGTGGAGGCTTCCAACCCTTCCGAAATCGTCGGCGATCCCTCCTGGGCCGCGGTGACCCCCACGTGGTCGCGGGACGGCAGGCGCCTCCTCTTCGCCACGGTGCGCCGGGACGCGGGCGCAAAGGGAGGGTGGCGCGGCGAGGCGCTCTGGACCGTCTCCCTCAACGGCGACGACCGGATCCAGCTCCACCGGCCGGACACCTCGGTCTCCAGCCCTTCCTGGGGGAGCGATGACCGGGTCTATTTCGTCAGCACCCGGACCGGCACGAAATGCATCTGGAGCCTGAAACCCATGATGCTCGAACCCCTTCCCGTCGAGATGCCCTAGGATGCGGACCGCGACCCTCCTCACGGCACTGGCGGTCCTGGTCGGTTGCGGGCTCCTCCCGACGGGATGTTTCCTGGATAAGGCCCGCTATCCGAGAAGTTCCAATCCGGCGAACCCCTTCCCCCTGCGCAGGATCGCCGTGGCCCCGGTGACGAACCAGACCGCCCAACCCGTCGATGCCCTGGAGGCCGGAGAGGCCCTGGCCTCCGAGCTGGGGAAGTTCCCCGGCTTCGAGGTGCTCTGGCCCCGGCAGTGGACGGGCCAGGCCTCGGACCTGCCCGCCTTCCTGGAGCAGGCCCGGATCCAGAAGGCGGACGCCGTGCTGCTGGCCACCCTGACCGACCTCTCGACCTATCCCCCGCCCCGGATCGGCCTGGCCATGGCGCTCTATCCTACAGGGGCCGTGGGGCCCGCGCTGAAGGTTCCCTATGCCGAATTGGCCGAGGCCGGAACGCCCTATTTGGACCGCCTGCCGCAGGGGACAGCCTGGACTGCGGCGGTGGGTCTGGTGCTTGACGCCCGGGACGGATCCGTCCAGGACCGCCTGCACGGATGGGGCTTGAGGCGGGACCAGACCGGGGCCTCCTTCGACTGGCAGCGGAGCCTCTACTCCTCAGAGGAGTTCCGGCGATTCGCCTTCAATGAGGCTCTTCGGCGCCTCTGCGAACAGGGGGAGGAACGCAAAGCCAAGGAGGCTCAGGACAAAGCGCAGGATTCATGGAAAAAATCGTTGCAAAGCCATTCCTCAAACCTATACTTGCGCCCGACTCTAACCTGTTCCAAGTCCTGAGGTAACGTCGAAAGAACCCCCCTCAAGGAAACCCACATGGAACTCAAGGACTACATCCGTGTCATTCGTCGCCGCCTGAAATGGTTCATCGCCGTCATGGTGGTGGTCCTCGGCGGATACTACGCGGTGGCGTCCCTGACGGAGAAGCGGGTCTTCTACTCCACGGCGGAACTCTACCTCATGCCCACCCGGGCGAGCGGCCTCCTCGATGCCCTGAAGGAGTTCGCCCCGAACCCCGGCCGGATGAATGCCCAGACCCGCATCGAGACGCTCCGCTCCCCGGAGTTCGTCGAGTTCGTGGCGCTCTACCTCACGCAGGAGCACCAGAAATTCGAGAACGGCCAGCCCCTCTTCGCGCGGGAGCTCAAGCTGGCCGAGGAGCAAGGGGATTTGTACCGCAGGCAGGCGATCGACGCCCTCCAGCGCGAACACCCCGAGATCCCGAACCGCGCCGAGCTGGAGCAGAACTTCCCGTCCGTGATCGAGGAGAAGATCAACTCCCGCCGCGAATTCCACCCCGACACCAAGACCTGGGATCCGATCGAGAAGATGGGCTTCCGTCAGCAGTACTACGTCAAGGCCGTCGCCGCCCTCATCGACCGCAAGTACGGCATCGAACAGCCCAAGGAGACCCAGATCGTCCGGATCACGGTGGAGTCCGACGACAACGTGCGCGCCGTGGAGATCGCCAACGCGTTCTGCGACGCGGCCATCTATTACAACATGGAGTTCGACAGCAAGGAGATGCGGGATGCCATGGCCAGGGCCCGGCAGCGGGTCAAGGAGAACCAGTCCCGCCTGACGACCCTCCGCGAGGAGGAAGGCAAGTTCTGGAAGGCCCACCGGATCCCCGGAGGGAAGGACGCCAGCGCCGGCGAGCTGAACTCCTACTTCGACCGCCTCAGCAAGATGGAGGCGGACATCGAGACCCTGATCGGCCAGCAGCACAAGATCAGGGAAGACAAGGTCAAGCAGCAGGAGCGGCGGCGTCTCATGCTCCAGCAGATGCCCCAGTTCGTCATCCCGAGCGACTCCCTGACCCTGATCGCCACGGAGCTCCGCAAGGAGGAGAAGGACCTCGCCGCCCTGCGGGAGCGCTACACCGAGGCCCATCCCGAGGTGAAGACCACGCTGCGCAAGATCGACGAGCTGCGCGCGCGGGAGCGGGAGGAGCGCGTCCGTGTCGAGCAGGAGAACGCGATCCGGTTCCAGCACAGCCAGAGCGATGCGGACATCGACATCCGCCTGATCGACCAGGAGATCGAGCGCAAGCGCCAGACCCTGCTGGAGCTCCAGTCGGGCCGTACCGAGGCGGACATCCAGCGCATGGCCTCCCGGGAGATGGCGACCCGCGTCGAGGCCCTGGAGGCCGAGAACGCCCGCCTGCAGGATTTCGTCAGCAGGGCCGAGCTGTTCGGGAACAACCTCGCCAAGCCCGTGGACCGTTTCCGCAACCAGCCCCTGGATCGCCAGAAGGACTGGCGCCAGGAGACCACCGATGTCATGCAGATGCTGTGGTTCATGGCCGTGGTGGCCTTCCTGCTCAGCCTCGGCGTCGTCTTCCTGGTGGAATACATGGACACCACCCTCAAGACCGAGCATGACATCCGTCGCCACCTCAACCTCCCGGTGCTGGGCATCATCCACCACCAGCGCCCCGGCGAGAGCGTCCTGCTGACGGTCCTCCCCACGAAGGACCCCTTCGCCGAGAAGTTCTACACGGCGGCCACCATCATCAAGTCCGCCGCCCTCGACCTGGGCCTGAGGACCTTCGTGATCTCGAGCACCGTGCCCCGGGAGGGAAAGACCACCATCTCGGTGAACCTGGCCATCGCCCTCGCCCGCAAGGGCCTGAAGGTGATCCTGGTGGACTCGGACCTGCGCATCCCGCAGATCCACGAGATCCTCGGCCTCGACAATTCCTACGGCCTCTCGTCCGTGCTGGAAGGCCGCCTCAAGGCCAAGGAGGTCCTGGCCGACATCACGGACCCGGGCGCCGCCGGCGCCGCGAGGAAGGCGGGCCTGCAGAGCTTCCTCCAGACCGTGCCCGTCGACAGCGGCAGCGACAACCTGAGGGTCCTCACCAGCGGCCCCATCCCGCCCGATCCGTTGAGCCTCCTGGAATCGGTGCGCATGAAGGCCCTCATCGAAGAGCTGAAGACCATGGCCGACTTCGTCATCTTCGACACGCCCCCCCTGACGAACGTGGGCGACACCCTCACCCTGGCCGGACTTGCCGATGCCAACATTTTCGTAGTCGGGGCCGGCTCGGTGGAGCAGCACCAGGTCACCTGGGCCAAGCACCTCCTCTCGAACGTGGAAGCCAACGTCCTCGGCTGCTTCCTGAACCACGCGACCATCGAAGGCCGCTCCTACTACTACTACTACAACGAATACAAATCCTACCGCGCGAGGGGGTGATCGAGTGCGTAACACAGCCGTCCTGACCGCCCTGTGCCTCTGCCTCGCTCCTGCCGCCCCGGCGGCCGAGCCCCTGGTCACGGCCCCCCAGGTGACCGTCGAGACCGGGCCGCCCGCCCAGGTGACGGTGCGCGGCACGTCCCGCCTGCCGGACAAGACCATCCTCTCCGTCTCCATCAAGAACGAGCGCCTCGACATCCGCGGCAAGCACCTGACCCTCGTGGACCTGAAAAGCGTCCAGGTCAAGGACGGCGCCTTCGCCTGCGTCCTCGGCGGCCAGCAGGACCAGGCCCTCCATCCCGGAAACTACTTCGTGGACGTGGACTGCGACCCCACTCGCCAGTACCGCGACGTCCAGGAACAGCTGACCGCCCTTCTCAAGACCGCTGCCGTGAAGGCCCAGGCCACGTTCAACGTCCCATTCACCGAGGACTATGCCACGCCGTCCAAGGCCCTCGTCTCCTCCCTGACCGACATGGCCGCCCTCTGGGAAGAGCTGGAGAAGGAGCACAAGGCCAACGCCGCGAAGCAGGGGGATGCCGCCCGCCTGGCGGTGTTCGAACAGTTCCTGACGGCCTGGGGCAAGCGCGTCCAGGACCTCTCCTCCCGCACCCCCTCCGGAGAGGACATCCTCTATCCGGAGACCCGCCAGTCCATGAACGGCCTCTCGAGCAAGATCAACCTCTTCCAGGAGCTCTATTCCAGCGAGCTCAAGGGCGTCCCCTGCCAGACCCAGGTCGACCACCCGAACTGGTTCGAGCCGCCGGTCTCGGAGGACCTCTCACGCGTCCGGCGCCTGCTGGCGGCGGAATTCGCCTTCAACACCGCCAGGAAGGTCGTGGAATACGGTTACGACAGGGCGGACGAGCTGATGAAATCCTGCACGGCCAACCCTCCCAAGCCGAATGCGAGCGCCCAGTGGGCAAGGTTCCGGGCGGAGTTCGGCAAGGATCTGGAGCAGTCCCGGGGCGTCTGCGAGGCCATGTCGAACGGCCCGCTGAAGGCCGAGATGGCCGCCATCGCCTCCGACGCCCTTCCCCTGCTGACCGGGGGCCAGCGCCTGCTGGAAGCGATCGATCAGGAGATCGCCAGACCCGGCAGCGGAAAGGCCGCTCTGGATGCGGCGAAGGCCTCCTTGACGAAGCACTACCTCTCGGTGCAGGCCAAGGTGCTGGAAGCCGACCGCGCGATTTCCGCCCCGCCCAAGTAGGAAGCGGTCCGAAAGGCCTATCCGGGCCTACCTGCTTTTCCAGTTGGTGATGTCGTCCCCGACTCCGGAGGGAGCGTTCGGATCCGGCCCGTCGTCGCACCCGTTGGCTCCAGAGTAGGAGTCGTTGCTGTCGTTCTTCCGGTTCGGCCCCCAGCTCCAGAGGTTGTACGAAGTCGGATGCCCATGGAAGGCGTTCAGGGCCGCCTTGAAGGCGGCCTCCGTCGTATAGGCGCCGCCCGCGCGCTGGGGGGCGCGGGAGTAGCGGAGGTGGTTGGCGTCGCCGGCCCGGTACCAGGGATCCTTGACCAGAAGCCGGGTCGTGGTTTCCGTGAGGATCTCCTCGGCCTTCAGGGAGACGTACGGCGCCCCAGGACCGAACCTGCCAAGCTGATAGCAGAAGCTGATGGCCGGGGCGTCCACGTCGCTCTCCGCCGGGAACTCGGTCGTGTCCTCCTTGTAGAGCTGGCAGGCCGACTTCAGGGTGTCGACCATCCCCCGGGTCTTGGCGATCTGTACCCGGACCCTGACGTTCCGGATGACCGGCAGGAGCAGGCCTGCCAGGATCCCGATGACGGCCATGACCACCAGCAGCTCGATCAGGGTGAAGCCGTGCTTGCGCACCGTCATCCTCCCTTCCGGCCGCGACTCAGCGGCTCCCGCTCAGGGAGTACTTGTTCCAGTTGGTGAGGTCGTCCCCGATGCCGTTGATGAGCGCGGGATTGGGATCGTCGTCCCCGCCCTTGCCGGATGGCCCGGGCGCCACGGGTCCGCCATTCTGGTCGCTGCTGTTGTCGACCCGGTCGGGTCCGAAGCTCCAGAGGTTGTAGGAGGTCGGATTCCCGTGGAAGTTTCCCAGAGCGGTCTTGAATTGGGCCTCGCTCGTATAGGCGACATCCGCGCGTTGGGGAGCGCGGAAGTAGCGCAAGTGGTTGGTGTTGCCGGCCCGGTACCAGGGATCCTTGATCAGGATCCTCTCCGGGAATGCAGGGACGATGGGAACAAGCTCTTCAGCCTTCAGCTTGGAAAGATAGGGCGAATTGTGGCCGAAGCGGATCAGCTGATGGTAGAAGCTGTAGGTCGGGGCATTCACGCTGTCCTCCACCGGGAACTCGGTCGTATCCGCCTGGTAGGACTGGCAGGCCGTCACCAGGGTCTGGATCCGGCCCTTGGTCGTCGTGATCTGGGCCTGGCGCTTGACCTTGTGGAAGACGGGCAGGAGGAGGCCCGCCAGGATGGCGATGATGACGATCACCACCAGCATCTCGATCAGGGTGAAGCCGCGTTCCTTTCCCCGCATCCTGCTCACCAGTTCTTCACATCGTCAGAGGGGGCGGCGGTCCCTCCGCCGCAGTGGCCCTGGGTGCCGCCGTGGCCCGTCGTGGAGCCCGTCGGCATGGTGCCGCTCGCCGAGGTCCCTGGAGAGTTCCCCCGACAGCTCTCACAGGTCTTGTTGGGCCCCAGAGAGAAGACATTAGCCTGTCCCGTCTTGCCCGGGAAGGTGAAGTAGGCCGCCAGGGCGCGTCGCTGGGGGCAGACGACATAGACGTAGGGCACCTTCCAGGGGTCCAGAAGGAGGGTGGCCGTCGTCAAAGCGCCAGCGCCGGTGCTCCGGTCATTGGGAGGGGCGTCGAAGTAGGGGGATCCGGGACCATAGCGCGAGAGCTGCCAGAGATAACTCTCCCCGGCCGCGACGACATCCGAGGTGTAGCACTGGGAAGCATCGGCCGGGAACTCCCCGGTCTGCTCGTTGTAGGACAGCGCGGCGCCGAAGAGGTTGTTGATGACGGTCTTGGCCCCGGCGATCTTCGCCTGCTGCTTGGCCTTAAGCAGGACCGGCAGCAGCAGTCCCGCCAGGATCCCGATGATGGCGATGACCACCAGCAGTTCGATCAGGGTGAAGCCGCGCCTGCGTGTCATGAGGCCACCTGCCTTTCCCGATTCACATCCACACAGTCCTCGTGATCTGGGCGTAGGACAGGAGGATGCCCACCCCCGTGGTCAGGAAGGCCGCGGCCGCGATCGGGACGGACCTCGCCATGGCCCGCCCCAGCACCGGGACCGGAAGCAGGCCGCCCTCCAGGCTGTCCTGGAGGAATCGCCGGGACCGGAGGAGCAGGGCTCCGCCGAACAGGGTCCCCAACAGGGTGGCCGCCGTCGTCAGGTCCCCGGTCTCGAGCTCCACGGGCAGGGCACCCATCACCAGGATGAAGGGACCGGAGGAGAGCACCAGGGTGCCGAGCAGTCCGAAGATCAGGGCCGTCCCAAGGGTCCGGGGGGCCCAGGACGGAAGGGATGGCAGAAGGGGAAGGAAGGGACGAGCCGCCGGCGCGGGCTCCAGCCCCATGGTCTCCGCCGTCCACGTGGGGTGGCGCGAGGCCAGGGCGCGTTCCAGCCTCCATCCGTCCTCCTCCACGGCCTCGGCGTAGGTGCGGCAGGACTCGCAGGCGAGGAGATGGGCGCTCAGGGCGGCTAGGCCGGGCTCGCGGCCGTCCAGGGCCCGGGAGATCCGGCGGCGCCAGACGGTGCAGAACAGGCTCATGAGCGCTCCTCCAGCTTCCGGCGCAGCAGGGCACGGCCCCTCGAAAGGCGGGAATCCACTCCAGGAACCGAGAGACCCAGCGTTTCCGCGATTTCCTCGTAGCTCTTCCCTTCCACGTGGCGCAGGAGCAGGACCTCCCGGTAGCCAGACGGAAGGGAAGAGAGCGCGCTGCGTACCCGTTCAGTCTCTTCGACATCCAGAGGCTCCTCCGAGGGGACGGCCTCCGGCTCGAACGGCAGGGCTGAAAGGGAAACCGGCTTGCGGCGCCTCAGGCGGCGTATCCCCAGGTAGCGGACCATCCCGCAGACCCAGGCGGGGAATTTTGCAGGATCCCTCAGGGCCGCCAGGCCGCGATAGCTGGCCAGGGCGGCCTCCTGGACCACCTCCCGGGCGTCTTCGGCGTTCCCAAGTTGGCCCAGGGCAAGGGCATACGCCGAAGCCTCCACCATGGAAAAGATCTCCCTGAAGGCCTCGGTATCCCCCGAGCGGATCCGGATGACTAGGAGGGAGAAGCGTTCCTGCTCGGAGACTTCCATGCCGTCTAGTGTCCCGCAAGTCGTGCGGACATGCAAGCTTTCGCTGTTCCTTTCGCTATCCGCCGAGATTGGCATGGGCGGGGATGTCCTCGAACCTCACGCTCAGGCGCGTGGAGATGCCCGGGGTCTGCATCGTGACGCCGTGCAGGGTGTCGGCCGTGCGCATGGTCCGGCGGTTGTGGGTGATGATGAGGAACTGGGAGACCTTCGCGAACTCCTGCAGGAGGCCCAGGAAGCGGTCGATGTTGCTCTCGTCCAGCGGGGCGTCCACCTCGTCGAGGATGTAGAAGGGGCTGGGCCGGGAGCGGAAGAAGGCGAAGATCAGGGCCACGGCCGAGAGGGCCTTCTGCCCCCCCGACAGCAGGGAGATAGGCATGGGCTCGCGTCCCGGGGGTCGGGCGATGATCTCGATGCCCGAGTCCAGGGGCTTGGCGGGGTTCTCCAGGATCACGTCCGCCCGGCCGCCCCCGAAGAGGCGCCTGAACAGCTCCTGGAAGTTGACCTTCACCTCCTCGAAGACGCGAAGGAACTGGGCCTCGCTGCGCGTGTCGAGCTCCTGGATCAGCTCCTCCAGGGAGGCCCCGGCGCGCTTGAGGTCGTCACGGGATCCCGTGAGGGCCTTGGCCCGCTGGTCCAGGGCCTCTTCCTCCTCAAGGGCCTCCAGGTTGACCGGCCCCATGCGCTTGATCTGCCCGTCGAGATCCTCGATCTCCGACAGCAGGGGGCCCAAGCCGCCTTCCGGCGCGGCGGGATCCAGGGGTTCTCCGCCTTCCCCATCGGGCGACTGGCCGACCTCCTCCTCGGACCAGCCGTAGTTCTCCCGGCACTGCTGGAGGAGGCTGGCCCGGTTCGCCTCCGCCTTGCTCTGGCGCACCACGAAGCCCTGATGGTTGTCCTCCAGGCGCCTCAGGACCTCGGACAGGTCCCGTAGGGACTGGGAGGAGATGCGGCGGGCCTCGTCGGACTGGCGGGCTTCGGACTCGATGGCGGAGAGGGCCTCGCGACCCACGGCCGCCTGCCCTTCCAGCTCCTTGCGGGCCGACACCCGCCGCTCGGCCTCGAGCAGAAGGGTGGACATGGCCTGACGTGCCGCGGCCGCGAGGCGGGCGGACTCCTCCCCCGCCGCCAGTGCGCGATGGCGAGCCCCCTCGTCCTCGCGGAGGGTCCCCTCCGCACGATGGAGCTCCCCCTCCAGACGGACCTGCTCCACACGGGCCTCGGCATCCCTTCCCCGGGCGGCGTCCAGATCTCCCGCGAGGTCCTGCCCCTCGTCCTGGGAAGAGGGAAGCGTCTCCCCGGAGGCGGCGGGCGCCTGCTCCAGCACCGTGAGCTCGGCGGCCAGGGCCTCCACGCGCCGGGCGGCCATCTCGGCCCTGGCCTCGCCCTCGCCGGCATGACGCTGGGACTCGGCCTCGGCGGCACGGGCCTTCTCCAGGTCGGCTCGGGATTTGCCCAGGGCCTCCCTCCGGGCCGGCAGGGCCCCCTCCGCGGAAGCGGCCTCGGCTTCGGAAGCCTTCAGGGCCCCGGCGGCAGCGATACGATCCGCCTCCACCCGTGCCCTGGTCGCCGCGCCCGAGACCGTTCCGGCGGCTTTTCCGGCATTCCCGACGTGGCGGGCCACTCCGGAGAGCCCTGCATAGTCCCCCCGGGGCGTGGCGGAGGAACGGGAGGGCGTGGCGGGGAGGCTGGCGACCACGTCCACCCCTCCCAGAAGGGAGCGGACCAGGGGCCTCAAGAACTCCTCGCAACGGACCCTGTCCGCCAGAGAGGGAACCGCGGGCAGGTCGGAACGGGCGGCCTCAAGGACCAGGCAGGAGACCGGAAGGGACTTCCCCGCGGCCTCGGTCAGGACGTCCCCGGCATCGTCCCAGGTATCCACCACCAGGGCCCGGCCCAGGTCGCCGAGTGCCGCGTCCAGCATGGCCGCATCGGCGACATCCGCCTGGATCAGGTCCGACAGGCGCCCCCGGATGACGATGCCGCGGGCCGTCAGGGGCCCCAGGTCGAGAGCCGTCGGCTCGCGGGCCTCTTCCAACGCGGCGGCGCGGGCCTCCAAGCGGGCGAGGGCCTCCCGGGATGCCGCACGAGCCTCCTGGGCGCGGGTCAGGGTGGAGGACGCCCCCTCCAGGTCGCGCTCGACCTGACGGAGCACGGCCTCGGCGCCCTCCCGGGCCGAGCGGGCGGAGGTCAGTCGCCCCAGGGCGGATCTGCGGGTCTTGTCGGTCTGGGAGGCCTCCTCCCGGGCGGCCGAGATCTCGGAGGCCAGGACGTTGCGCCGCTCCTGCCTCAGGACGGAGCGGGCCCGGGCCTCTTCGGCCCTGGCCTCCAGGGCGCGACGCGACTCGAAACGGGACTGAGCCTGGGCAAGAAGGCTCTTGGCCTCGACGGCCCGCCCCTGGGACGTCTGGAGGGCCTCCCGGGCGGCCTCCACCGCCCGACGGGCCTGTTGAAGGCGCACGGAAAGGGCCTGGCCCTGGCTGGCGGCCTCCGCAGCGCGGGCCTCCTGGGATCCGGCCTCCTGCTCCAGCTCCTGGCGGCGGGTCTCGGAGAGGGTCCTCTCCTTTTCCAGCACGTTGAGCCTTCCTTCTGCGGTCAGGACCTCGGTGTGAAGGGCCATGCGCCTCTGGTCAAGACGGGCCTGCTCTGCGTCCATGACCGCACGATCCGCCTCCAGGCGGGCCCTCTCGTCGTTGGCCTGGGCCAGGCGGGCGCCGCTCTGCGCCAGCTCGGTCGCGATCGACGCCAACTCCGCCAGAAGGGCCGCATGGCGATGCCGGTTCACGGTGAGGCGGAGGGTGCCCAGGCGCTGGGCCTTGGCACGGTAGACCTCGGCCTTGCGCGCCTGGCGGCGGATCTGGGCCAGGTGGGCCTCGACCTCCTTCACCGTGTTCTCCACGCTGGAGAGGTCCTGCCCCACCCGCTCCAGCTTGGATCTCGCCTGACGCACCCTCAGGCGGTAGAGGCTGATCCCGGCCACCTCGTCGAAGACCGCGCGGCGGTCCAGGGTGTTCGAGGTCAGCAGCGCATCCACCTTCCCCTGCTCGACGATGGAGTAGGCCTCCATCCCGGCACCCGTGCCCAGGAAGAGCTCGCGGATGTCCTTGAGACGGCAGTCCTGCTGGTTCAGGAAGTACTCGGACTCCCCGGAGCGGTAGAGGCGGCGGCCCACGGAGACCTCGTCATGGTCGGTCGAAAGGGTGCCGCGGCAGTTGGAGAAGGTGAGGGTAACCTCGGCGCATCCCGAGGCCGGCTCCCCCTCGGCGCCGCGGAAGATGACGTCCTGCATCTCGCTGCCGCGCAGGCTGCGGGGGGACTGCTCCCCGAGCACCCAGCGGATGGCGTCGACGACGTTGGACTTCCCGCAGCCGTTGGGCCCCACGATGCCGGTGATGCCGGGGTGGAAGTCGAACTCCAACGGCCGGCCGAAGGCCTTGAAACCCGAGACCTGAAGCCGTTTCAGATGGGGCAGGTCCCCGATCCCGGCGGCGGCCGCACGAGGTGCCTCGGGCAGGACGGGAGCCTCGGGCGGCACGTCGGACACGGGGGCTTCGGTATCGGGCAGGCTCACCTCGGGGCCCCCGTCAGGCGGCGGCGGGACCTCGGGGCCTGGAGCTTGGGCTTGAGCTCGTCCATCGCCGACTGGAAGGCCCGGATGTCCTGGAATTCCCGGTAGACGGAGGCGAAGCGCACGTAGGCGACCTGGTCGAGCCCCCTCAGGGCGCGCATCACGTGCTCCCCGATCACGGTCGAGGGGACCTCGCGGTCATGCAGGCGGGTGATCTCGGCCTCGATGCGGTTGGTGACGTCCTCGAGGGTGGAGAGGGCGACCGGGCGCTTCTCGCAGGCCTTGAGCATGCCGCCGAGGATCTTGCGCCGGTCGAAGGGGATGCGGGTGCCGTCCTTCTTGACCACCCTCAGCGGGGCGGACTCGATGCGTTCGAACGTGGTGTAGCGGCGGTCGCAGCCGTTGCAGATGCGGCGGCGACGGATGACCCCAGCGTCCTGGGCACTGCGGGTGTCCAGGACACGGTCGTCATCCTTGCGGCAGACGGGGCAACGCATGGGGGCGGAATTATAGGGAGGCACAAGATGTGCCGCAAGGTAGGGGAAGGAGCCCCTAGGGGCGGGGGTTCGGGATCACTGGCACTCGCTCTCCCATTCCCTGTTTCCGGGGTCAGGAGGCCAGGAGCAGCAACCCATTGAAGGGGGACTATCTCTATCTCGTGCTGATCGATAATAGCTTCGTAATGGTTCACTTTATCGTATGAATATCATGATCCATCGTGTGCCAGAATACGAAGAGTAGAAAGTAGCGCATTCCGCATTCGGAGGCATCCCGTTGATGAGTCACTGTAAACAGGGTTCCGTGCGCTTCTTGGCCTTGCTCCCGTCCGTCTTCCTGCTCCTGGCGATTCCTGCCCTCGCCCTGTCTTCCCCGGAGACCGTCTGGGACCTGAGCGTTGGCCAACGCACCGACCGCCTCCAGTGGAGCATCGCCGGCAGCCCTGAGGGCACCGGTCCCGACGTCCTTTCCGAGCTGACCTGGCGGGACCTCCGGATCTTCCAGCTCAAGGCCCGCGTGGCCACTGTGCTGGAAGAGCGCACTTATTTCCGCTTCTCTGGCGGCTACGGGATTGTCGACAGTGGCCACAACCGGGATTCAGACTACCGCGGCGATGGCCGCACCCTGGAGTTCTCACGCTCCGAAAATAATGCCTCGGACGGCGATGTCTGGGACGCCTCACTCGGGGCAGGGTGGCAGTTCCGACCGGACAAGGGGCGGCTCAGGATCTCCCCCTTGTTCGGCTACTCGTGGCATGCTCAGAATCTCAAGATGACGGACGGATTCCAAGTCATCCCCCCTACCGGGGCCTTCAGCGGGCTGGATAGTCGCTACGACTCCCTGTGGCACGGCCCCTGGGTGGGAGTGGATCTGGAGCTGGCGTCCAACGCACGCTGGTCCTGGTTGGCCACGGCCGAGTACCATTGGGTCAAGTACACCGGTCGGGGCAACTGGAACCTGAGGCCGGACTTCGCCCATCCTGTCAGTTTCAAGCACGATGCCTTCGGAACGGGGATGATCCTTTCCCTCGGAGGACGCTACGCACTGGACGGGGCATGGACATTAGGCATCTCCTTCGACTACCAGGACTGGTCGACTTCGACCGGGAACGACCGCACCCACTTCTCTAACGGAAGCTTCTCCGATACCCAGTTCAATGGGGCGGCCTGGAGGTCCTATGCCGGTTCCGTCACCATGGGCTACCGATGGTGAACAGACGTCACCGCTGGAGAGCCTGGATGGCCGCGGCGCGCGACTCGAGCGCCTCCGCTTCCCCGGCGCGGTCGGTCTTCCGGTAGAGCGCCGCCAGGTTCGAAAGGCTGGCAGCCACATTGGGATGCGTCGGGCCGAGGGCCGCCTCCCAGATCGCCAACGCGCGCTTGAAGAGCGGCTCCGCCTCGGCATGCCGGCCTTGGGCGTTGTACAGGCACGCGAGATTGTGCAGGCTGAGGGCCACGTGGGGATGCTCCGGGTCAAGGACCTTCTCCCGGATCTCCAGCGAGCGCTGGAAGAGCGGCTCGGCCTCGGCATGCTGGCCTTGGGCTTCGTGCAGCATCCCAAGGTTGTTCAGGCATGTGGCCACGTTGGGATGGTCCGGTCCGAATTCCTTCTCCCAGATCGCCAACGCGCGCTGGAAGAGCGGCTCGGCCTCGGCATGCCGGCCTTGGGCGTTGAACGACAGCGCGAGGTTGTTCAGACTGATGGCCACGTCGGAATGCTCGGGCCCGAGGATCTTCTCCCGGATCTCCAGCGAGCGCTTGAAGAGCGGCTCGGCCTCGGCGTACTGCCCCTGGGTGCGGTACAGGTCCGCGAGATTGCTCAAGCAGGTCGCCACGTCGGCATGTTCCGGGCCCAGGGCCTTCTCCCAGATCGCCAAGGAGCGCTTGTAGAGCAGCTCCGCCTGTGCGTACTGGCCTTGGGCATCGTACAGCAGCCCGAGGTTGTTCAGGCTGGTAGCCACGTCGGGATGCTCCGGGCCTCGGACCTTCTCGGCCGCCTGGACCGCCTTTTTCGCTGCCTCAACGCCCTGGTCATAACGCCCCTGCTCATAGAACGCCAAGGCCTCCCCGTTGAACTTCTTCCACGCATCGGCATCCCCCTCAGGAACCTCAGGGTCCGTGACATCCTGCGGGACGGGGTTGGCCTCGGGGACGACGGGGGAATCCGCCAGAAGGGTCTGGAACTCCTCCTCCGGCACGAAGCGGGCCGAGCCGTCGGCGAAGAGGACTGCCCTGCCCTTCTGGCGGCCCACGGCATGGCAGGGCGTGTCGTCATAGGCGACGATCAGGGTGGGACTCCATCCCCCCGCGCCATCCTGGGGCGGCATGCGATAGACGTAGCGGGTCTTGAAGCTCCCGTCCGGCTTCTCCCCGCAGCACTTGCAGAGGAAGAGTTGCAAATCCGGCGCATCGTTGGTCTTGACCAGGGTCTCGAGATCAGCAGGGGCCTTCCCTTCCCTGTCCACGTGGATCCTTATGGCAAGGCCGATCTGCTTGAGATTTATGACGCATTGCGTCGTGTTCGCAGCCATCTTCGCGCTTGTCAGGACAGGAATAAGAATCCCGGCCAGAATACCGATGCCGCCGATCAGCGAGAAAACCCCTCCCAGCACGACCCCGGCGATGGCCATCCCGCGCCCCTCCTGCGCCTTGGGCTTCTTCAACAGGTAGAGGAGCCCGCAGACCAGGGCAGCCACGGAGGAGATGGGCGCACAGAAGAACAGGAGGCCGCAGACCAGGCTGGCGATGGCCAGCCCCTTCTTCTGCGGTGTGGGCTGGGAAACGACCGGAGGCGGCGCCTCGCTCAAGGGGCCTGCCCCAAGGCATCCCTGAACTCGGCCTCAGGCAACGGCTTGACGCTGCCGTCCCCAAGCAGGCAGAGGATCATCTTCTGTCCACCGATCGTATGCCCCTGGCAATAGGCGATGATGGCCCCCGGCTCCGACGGGTTGCCCTGGTGGGACACAAGGACCAACGGACAGGCGCCAGAGGATTCCGAGACAAGACGGTCCGCCCCAGCGGAATCCCCGTTCTGGAGCATGGTGCCGACCTTCGCAAGTTGGACGGAACACACGCCCATGGAGGCGACTCCCTTCCCGGCCAGGAGCGCGGGGATGAGGACGGCCGGATAGGCGATCAACCCGAGGGCGCTCAACACGACACCTGCGATGGCCATGCCCTTGCCTCCCTGGTCCTTCTTGACCAGGGACATGATTCCCAGCACCAGGCCCACCGGGGCGCAACAGAGCAGTCCGGCCACAAGGCTGGCGATGGCCAGCCCCTTCTTCTGCGGCGTGGGCTGGGGAGCAACCGGGGGAGGGGCTTCGGTCACGGGGTTCTCCTGGAGGCGAGGGGCTGGGGCTCGTGGGAAGTCGGCTTCTCATGCCTGCCGTTCCCGTTGCGCACCGGGGCTGCGGGTGCGGCCGGAAAGAGGGCAGCCGATGAAGGGGCGGCCGGGAAGGGAAGCACGGCCGGTGCCGGCACCTCGGCGTCCAGGTAGGTGTACTCCTTCATCCCGGCCTCGTAGTCGTCCAGGAGGCGCACGCCCTCGGCGGGCTTCATCCGGCCCTCCTTCACGGCGCGCTCCACCTGCTCCTTCATGGATTTCACGAGGTCGTTCTCGTAGTACTGCACCCCTCCCAGCACCTGGGAGACCGTGCTGCCCGGGATCAGCTCCTCCAGGTAGTAGCCGTTCGGCTCCGTGGGGTCGAGGAAGCAGTGCACCTCGTGGGAACGGCCGAAGAGGTTGTGGAGGTCGCCCATGATGTCCTGGTAGGCGCCCACCATGAAGATCCCGAGATAGTAGGGCTCACCGGGCTTGAGCTCGTGAAGCGGGAGGGTGTCCTGGACGTCCTTGATGTCGATGAACTTGGAGACCTTGCCGTCCGAATCGCAGGTGATGTCCACCAGGGTGGTCTGGTGGGTCGGGGCCTCGTCCAGGCGGTGGATGGGCATGATGGGAAAGAGATGCCCGATGGCCCAGTGGTCCAACAACGATTGGAACACGGAGAAGTTGCAGAGGTACTGGTCGGCGAGCTGGGTCTCGAGGCCCTCGAGCTCCTCCGGCCACTCCTCCTCCGGCTTGCGCAGGGGCAGGAGGGCCCGGCAGACCTCCCAGAAGAGGGTCTCGACCTGGGCCTTGTCCTCCAGGCTGAGGTAGCCGTGGGTGAAGAGCGACTGGGCCTGCTCCTTCTGCTCGAGCGCGTCGTGGTAGGCCTCCAGCGCGTTGGCGTTGGGCGCCGAGAGGCTCTTGAGGGTGTCGCGCAGGTCGCGGACGACATCCGGCTCCTTCACGCCCGTGGCGGGCGGCTGGGGCAGGCTGCCCTTCTCGATGGACCCGAACACCTGGACCACCAGCACCGAATGGTGGGCCACCAGGGCCCGGCCGCTCTCGGTCACGATGTCCGGATGGGGCACGCCCTCGGCCTTGCAGACCTCCTGGATGGCGTAGACCACGTCGTTGGTGTATTCCTGAAGGCCGTAGTTGGTGGACGAGTCGAAGACGGACTTGGAGCCGTCATAGTCCACGCCGAGACCCCCTCCGGCATCGATGAACTTCACGGGAACCCCGGCCTTGTGGAGCTTGGCGTAGACCCGGGCGGCTTCCGTGACGGCTTTCTTCACCGCCCGGATGTCCGAGATCTGGGAGCCGATGTGGAAGTGCATGAGCTGGAAGCAGTGGAGCCACTGCTCGGCGCGCAGCATGCCGACGGCGGCCAGGAGTTCGGCGGTGGAAAGCCCGAACTTGGCATGGTCCCCGCTGGAGCCCTCCCACTTCCCCCGCCCCTTGGCGCTCAGGCGCACGCGCATGCCCAGGTCGGGCTCGACGCCCAGCTCCCTGGCGATGGCGATGACCTGGACCAGCTCGCTCAGCTTCTCGATCACCAGGATCACGCGCTTGCCCAGGCGCTTGCCGTTCAGGGCCAGGCGGATGAAGCGGGCATCCTTGTAGCCGTTGCAGATGATGAGGCGCTCGGCCCCGCTCACCAGCGAGAGGGCGGCCATCAGCTCGGCCTTGGAGCCGGCCTCCAGGCCGAACTGGTAGCGCTCGCCCGCATCCAGGATCTCCTCGACGACCTCCCGCATCTGGTTGACCTTGATCGGGAAGACGCCCTGGTAGCGGCCCTGGTAGCCCAGCTCCGCGATGGATTTGGCGAAGGAGTCGTTGATCTCCTCCACCCTGTTGCGAAGCAGGTCCTGGAAGCGGATGACCAGCGGGGTCTTAAGCCCGCGGGAGGAGGCCTCTCGCACGACCTGGAGGATCTCGATGGCGCCGCCCTTGTCCTTAAGCGGGGAGACGGTGACGTTGCCGGCGGTGTTGACGTCGAAGTACCGGATGCCCCATTTCCGGATGCTGTAGGTCTTCTGGGCCTTGCGCTTGTCCCACGCCTCAGGGGAAGTCATCGATTGCGGGAAAGTACCCCGCCGCGCGCCGGCTGTAAAGGGAACTTATGCGGAAATGTTCAGCCGGCCGCCCACGCCGAGGGTCTTCAGGAGCTCCAGGGCCATGGAGGCTTCGGCGTCCCGGGCCATCTTCTGGATCCGTACCTGGGCCTCGGCCTGCACGCGGACCGCCGCGAGCTCCGAGGCGCTCTCGGGGGTGGGAAGCGCGGACGCGACATCACCGCCGGAATCCATACCCCTTCATCGGCCGTGGAAGACCGGAAATCCAGTCCGATTCGGCTTCCCTCCCCCCTACAATGCCCGGCCCATGACCGACCGCGGGACCGTCCTGGTGACCGGAGGGGCCGGATTCATCGGCTCCCACCTCTGCGAGCGCCTGCTCGCGAGAGGCCGGAGGATCGCCGTCCTCGACGACCTGAACGACTACTACGATCCTGCGCTCAAGCGCGCCAACCTGCGCCGGCTGAAGGGCGTCTCCTTCCACCGCGGCGACATCCGGGACCCCAGGGCGGTGGCCCGGGCCATGCGCGGCGTGCAGAGCGTCGTCCACCTGGCCGCCCGGGCCGGGGTGCGCCCCTCCGTCGCCGATCCCGCCCTCTACGCCAGCGTGAACGTGGAGGGCACGGCCGTCCTCCTGGAGGCCGCCCGCAAGGCGGGCGTGGGGAATTTCCTTTTCGGCTCCTCCTCCTCGGTCTACGGACGCTCCGCCAGGGCCCCCTTCCGGGAGGATGACCCGGCGGCCGATCCTGTCTCCCCCTATGCGGCCACCAAGCGGGCTGGAGAGCTCCTCTGCGCCGCCCACCACGCCCTGCACGGCATCCCCATCCTGGCGCTGCGCTTCTTCACGGTCTACGGCCCCCGTCAGCGGCCGGACATGGCCATCGCGAAGTTCACCCGGGCCGTCTCGGAAGGCAGAGAGATCCCCTTCTTCGGCAACGGCCGCTCCCGCCGCGACTACACCCACGTCTCGGACATCGTCTCAGCGCTCGAGAAGGCCCTGCGCTGGAAGGCGGGCTTCGAGATCGTCAACCTGGGCGGGGCCCGCACCGTCACCCTCAGGCAGCTGGTGGCCATGATCTCGCGTGCCGTCGGGAAGCCCGCACGGCTCAAACCCATGCCCGAGCAGGAGGGCGACGTCCCGTTGACCTCCGCGGACGTGCGCAAGGCCCGACGCCTCCTGGGCTGGACGCCCCGGATGACCCTGGAACGCGGCTTGGCAGAGTACGCCCGGACATGACGACACCCAACCCCCCCTTCGCCCCGATTCCGGCCGTCTTGGAAGACCTCCGCGCCGGCCGCATGATCGTCCTGTTGGACGCGCCGGACCGGGAGAACGAGGGCGACGTTGTCCTCGCGGCCGAGAAGGCCACCCCCGCCGCCGTGAACTTCATCAAGCGGGAGGCCCGCGGGGAATACTGCGTGGCCGTGGCCCCCGAGGTCTGCGAACGCCTGCGCCTCGACCCCCAGGTCCCTGAGAACACCTCGAAGCGAACGACCAGCTTCACCGTGACCGTGGACGCCCGGGACTGCCCGGACAACGGGGTCTCGGCCGCGGACCTGGCCATGACGTCGCGCCTGCTGGCCAGGCCCGGCACCCGTCAGGAGGAGATGGTCCGCCCCGGCCACGTCCATCCGCTCAGGGCCCGCGAGGGCGGGGTCCTGGTCCGTGCGGGCCACACCGAGGGCTCGGTGGACCTCATGCGCCTGGCCGGACTCAACCCGGCCGCCGTGATCACCGAGATCCTGACCGCCAAGGGTTCCATGGCCCGGGAGAAGGACCTTGTTGCCTTCGCCCGGAAACATCGTCTGAAGATGTGCCGGATCTCCGACCTCATCGAGTACCGCCGCAGGAAGGAGAAACTCGTCCGCCGCGAGCTGACCGTGGACCTCCCGACCGGGGCAGGCCCCTTCACCCTCCACGTCTACCGGACGGCCATCGACGAGGCGGCCCACCTGGCCCTCTGCAAGGGCTGGACTCCGGACTGGGACCAGGGGATCCGCCAGCCGGTGCTGGTCCGGGTCCACTCCGAATGCCTGACCGGGGACGCCCTCGGATCGCTCCGTTGCGACTGCGGCCAACAACTCCAGGCCGCCATGATCGCAGTGCAAAAAGAGGAGAAGGGCGTGGTGCTCTACCTCCGGCAGGAGGGCCGGGGCATCGGACTGGAGAACAAGCTCAGGGCCTATGCCCTCCAGGAGAAGAAGGGCATGGACACCGTGGAGGCCAATCTTCACCTGGGCTTCCAGGCCGACGAGCGGGAGTACGGCATCGGCTCCCAGATCCTGGCGGATCTTGGCCTCAAGAAGCTCAAGGTCATGTCGAACAACCCGCGGAAGTTCACGGCCCTGGCCAGCTACGGGCTCGAGATCTCCGCACGGGTGCCCCTGGTGATCCCGTCCAATCCCTCGAACGCCGGCTACCTCAGGACCAAGCGCGACAAGCTCGGGCACCTGCTGGGCTAGCGCCGGAGGATCCTCTCCTCCAGCGCCTCTCGCCCGGATCGCATCTCGAGCCGGATCTTCAGCGTCTTCCATCCGGCGGCGGCGGGCAGGGCCTCCAGCTTCACCCAGTCCTTCTGCGTGGTGACGACCGGCAATCCGGCCGCGGCCTTGTTCACCGCCTCCACGTCGGCCGCACGATAGGCATGGTGGTCGGGAAAATCCCAGCTCCCCGCGACCGAGGCACCGAACCCTGCCAAGGTGCGATGAAAAGCCCCGGGATTCCCGATCCCGCACACGGCGAAGACCCTGAGGCCCTTCAGGCCCTCGACGTCCACGGGCGCATGCACGGCCTCGACGATGAGGGCCTTGGGCGACAGGCGCGCGATCTCCTCCCGGATGCCCCGGACAGCCTCCGGCGCCGCCTGGTCCGCCCGGGTGATGAGAACGGCTCCAGCCCGGCCCAGGGCCTCCTTCGGCTCCCTCAGCCTGCCCCAGGGCAGGAGATGCCCGCCGCCGAAGGGATCCGTGGCATCCAACAGAACGAGGTCCAGGTCGCGGTGCAGGCGCCGGTGCTGGAAGCCGTCGTCCATGACCAGGACGTCGGCTCCTGCAGAGACGGCCCTGGCGGCACCGGCCACACGGTCAGGCTCGACGATCACGGGGATCCCCGGCAGCAGGCGTTCGAGAAGCACGGTTTCATCCCCCCCATACCCCCTCGTCAGCACAGCGGGCCTGCGACCGGCACGCCTCAGGACCTCCACCACCCAGGCCACGGCCGGGGTCTTTCCCGTCCCGCCCGCCGTGAGGTTGCCGACACAAAGGATGGGGACGCCCGCATGGGCAGGCGCGGGAGCGAAGGCGTTGCGAAGCACCAGCGCGGCCCCATAGGCCGTCGCCAGAGGGGCGCCCACAGGAGCCGGAAGGCCGCGAAACCCTACTTCGACGGCAAGGCCTCCGGGGACTTCTCCGGCTTCTCCTTCTCGGCGAACTTGCCGACGAAAGGCGCATAGGCCGGCTCGTCCTTGGGATCGGATCCGGAGCGCTGGAAGGCCTCCAGCACGGCCCGCTGGAGCTGGACGTCGGCGGCGAGGTCGGTGACGTACTCCTTGCCGCGGCTCTCGGCGGCGCGGTCCCTCAGGACCCGCCTCAAGTGAAGGCGGACGTCCTCCTTGGACAGGGAGGTCTTCAGGCCGTCGTACCAGGCCTCGAACCCGGGATACTTCTGCCAGTCCCCCCCGTCGTCGTCGGCGACGGCAAGCAGGTCGGCCTGCTTCTCGATCGGGTGGTCGGCGAGGTACCTGTCGAACGCCTTCGCGCCAAGCAGCTTGCTGTACTCCTCGAACTTCCAGCCGGCCATATCGTCGAAGGCCACGGCGATGTCCGGCTCCACCCCGATGCCGTGGATGCAGCGCCCGCTCGGCAGGTAGTACTTGGAGATGGTGAGCTTGAACACCGTCTTGTCGCCGGTGGTCTTCAGGCGCATCGGCATCTGGACGCTTCCCTTGCCGTAGGTCTTCTGGCCCACCAGCACCGCGCGGCCGTGGTCCCTGAGCGCCCCGCTGACGATCTCGCTGGCGGAGGCCGAGTCCTGGTTCACGAGGACGATCAGGGGATAGTCCCCGCGGGCGTTGCCCACGACCCCTGGAGGAGGATTGATCCAGAGACCCTTCTCGTTGAACTTCCCGCCGGAGTAGAAGTCCTGGCGGGCGGCCACTTCGGGATTCCGGCCCTCGCTGTACACCACCAGCAGACCCGGCTTCAGGAAGAGGTCCGCCGTCTGGACGGCGGCCTGCAGGAGGCCGCCCGGATTGAAGCGCAGGTCCAGGATCATCGAACGCATGCCGTCCTTGCGCAGGGCCTCCAGGGCCTGGCGCAGCTCCTGCCCGCTCTGCATGACGAACTCCGACATGCGGATGTAGCCCACCTTCCCCGGCAGCATGGCCGAGTGGACGGACTTCGTGGAGATCTCCGCCCGCTTCAACGTCACGGACACGGGAGCGGACATGCCCCTGTGGACGACGTCGATGGTGACTTCGGTGCCTGCCTCGCCCTTCAGGCGCTTGACGGATTCGTCCAGGCTCTCGTCGGCAACGGCCTGCCCGGAGATCTTGACGATGGCATCGCCGGAGCGGATCCCCGACTTGTAGGCCGGCCCTTCGAAGAAGGTGCTCTGGACGAAGAGTGCCCCGTTCTCGCGCGAGACGACGATGCCGATGCCGGCGTAGTGTCCCTCCATGCGGCGGGTCCAGCGCTCCACCTCGGAGCGGCCCAGGTAGGAGGTATGGGGATCGAGGGAGGAGGCGATGCCCTTGGCCGCGGCCTCGAAGAGGGATTCGGAGTCGGTCTTGGCCTGGTCCACATAGTACTCCCGTGCCAGTCCGGCCACCTCGTCGAGCAGGGCCAGCCCGTCGGCGGACTCCTTGCGCTCCTTCCCCTCCTTCCCGGAGAGGATCCGGGCCAGCTGGTCCCTGAGAAGGATGCCGCGGGCCCTCTCCCCGGCGTCGGTGGGCTCAAGGGCCAGGGTCTCCAGCAGGGTCCTGGCGTCCCCCATCTGCCCCATCTCCCCCAGGCTCAGCGCGGCCAGGGTGCGCACGCCGCCATCCGCATCCTCGAGGGCCTCCCGACAGGTCTTCAGGGCCTTCATGTGCCGCGACTTGATCCACAGAGTCTTGGCCACGGTGATCCGTTGCGAGGTCGGGAGGGATTCGTCCTCCAGAAGGAGGACGAGGGGCTTCACCGCAGCCGGGCCGGCCGCTTCGCCGAGGACATGAAGGGCGACGCTGCGGGCGGCGGGGGAACCCTTGCGCGCCAGATCCGCCAGGGCCTCACAGGCTGGCGCCTGGCCTCCGACGATGGCGCAGAGGGCCTTGGCGGCAGCCAGTCGGACGGACTCGTGCTCGTCCTTGAGGGCGGCGGTCAGGGTCGGCACGGCCCCCTGGCCGAGCCCTTCCAGGGCCAGGGCCTGGGGCCATACGGCCTCGGGGGAGGCGGTGCCAAGCCGTCCGAGGATCTCGGCGGCGAGGCCTGGGGCGTCCGCGACGGGGGTCTCCGGCTCCCCGGCCGAGAGCAGCAGAAGGGGAAGGAGGGTCAGGCCGATCCACAGTCGTCGGGGCATGGGTTCTCCTGGATGCACTCGGTTTTGCATTATAGCCCGAATCCGGTATCTTCGGGCTCGAATGAAACCCTCTTCGACCCTGGCCCCCTCCGCACAGGAAAGGCAGACCCCATGAGCCCTCCCGCCAAGCTCGTCACCCTGAACCGCCACATCCAGGAGGAGCAGCGCCTCCATCCGGAGGCCACCGGGGAGTTCACTCGCCTCCTCGACGACTTCCTGATCGCCATCAAGCTGATCCGCCGCGAGGTCAGCCGTGCGGGCCTCATCGACATCCTCGGCTTCACCGGGGGGACGAACGTCCACGGCGAGGAGGTCAAGAAGCTTGATGCCTTCGCCCAGGACCGCATCTTCAAGGGCATGGACCACGGCGGCCACCTCTGTTGCATGGCCTCCGAGGAGGAGGAGGAGCTGATCCGCATCCCGGACCCCTACAAGCGGGGGAACTACGTCCTCCTCTTCGACCCCCTGGACGGATCGTCCAACATCGATGCCAACGTCACCATCGGGACCATCTTCTCCATCCAGCGCCGTGTGAGCGGCCCGGCCGGGAGCGACGGGAAGCTGGAGGACTGCCTCCAGCCGGGCCGCCGCCAGGTCTGCTCGGGCTACGTGGTCTACGGCTCGTCCACCATGGTGGTCTATACCGCCGGACACGGGGTTCACGGCTTCACCCTGGACCCTTCCGTGGGCGAGTTCATCCTTTCCCATGAGAACATCCGCACCCCCGCGCGGGGCAGGACCTACTCCATCAACGAGGGCAACGTCTCGACCTGGGACGAGCCCACCCGGCGCTACATCAGCCACCTGAAGCAGAAGGACCCGGCCACGAAGCGCCCCTATGGCCTGCGCTACATCGGCTCCCTGGTGGCCGACTTCCACCGCAACCTCCTCTACGGGGGCATCTTCCTCTATCCCGCCGACCTGACGGACCCGGCCAAGCCCAAACCCAAGCTCCGCCTCCTCTACGAGGCCAACCCCCTGGCCATGATCGTCGAGCAGGCCGGAGGCCTGGCCAGCACAGGGCGCGAGCGCATCCTGGACATCCAACCGACGGCGCTTCACCAGCGGGTACCCCTCATCCTCGGGTGCCGCGAGGACGTGGAGGAGTACGAGGCCTTCGTGCAGGGGCGACGCTGAAGACGTCCGCCGCCGATCCCGTCCAATTCGTCAAGGGGATAGGCCCCGCACGGGCCGCCGTACTGGCACGCCTGAACGTGGTCGATGCCAAGGGCCTGCTCTATCACCTCCCGAGGGCCTACCTGGACCGGGGTGCCCTCCGGCCCATCCGCTCGGTGCGGGCCGGGGAACTGGTCATGCTCCAGGGCACGGTGGAGGCCGTCACGGAACCCCGCCGGGGCCTCCTCCTGGCCACCCTGGCGGATGCCTCGGGGCGCATCGAGCTGGCCTGGTTCCATGCCCCGCCCTTCCTTCGCAGGCGCATCTTCCCCGGCGCCGCCCTGCTGGCCACCGGCACGGTCCAGATCCGCCGCCGCCTCCAGATCGCCCACCCGGAGATCGAGACCCTCGACGAAGGAGCGGATCCTGCCGCCATCCTGCCCTGCTATCCGCTGACCGCGGGACTGACCAACAGGGTCCTGCGTGAGGCCCTGCCAGCAGCCGTGGCCCGCTACGCTCCGCTCCTGACGGAGGGGCTGCCCCCGGCGCTGAGGGCCCGCCGGAGCCTGATGCCCCTGGCCGAGGCCCTGCGCGCCGTCCATGCGCCCAAGGACCTCTCCGAAGCCGAGGCCGGAAGGCGTCGCCTGGCCTACGAGGAGTGCTTGAGCCTCCAGGTCGCCTTGGCCAGGCGGCGTCGGGGCCTCCAGCGCGAGGAGGCCTTCCCCCTTCCTGTCGACGAGCCCCTGCACCGGCGCATCCTGAGCCGATTCCCGTTCCGCCCCACCGCAGCGCAGGCCAGGGTCTTCGGCGAGCTGAGGGCCGATCTGGCCGCGGCCCATCCCATGAACCGCCTCCTGCAGGGGGACGTGGGCTCCGGCAAGACGGCCGTCGCGGCCTACGCCATGCTGGCCGCCGTGGCCCACCATGCCCAGACGGCCCTGCTGGCCCCCACCGAGATCCTGGCCGAACAGCACGGGCGGACCCTGGCGGCCTGGCTGAAAGGCAGCCGGGTGCGGATGGCCGTACTGGTCGGAGGGTTGAAGGCCGCCGGGCGCAACCGGATCCTCCAACAACTGCAGGACGGCGACCTGGATCTCGTCGTGGGCACCCACGCGCTGATCGAAGAGGCCGTCCGTTTCCGAAAACTCGGCCTGGCCGTCGTGGACGAACAGCACAAGTTCGGGGTGGCCCAGCGCGAGGCCCTGGTGGCCAAAGGCATCCGGCCCCACCTCCTGCTGATGACGGCCACGCCCATCCCGAGGACCCTGATGCTCTCGGCCTTCGGGGACCTGGACGTGTCGGTGCTGGACGGCCTGCCGCCGGGGCGCAGGCCCGTGGAGACCCGCCTGGTCCCCGAGGCGGACAGGCCCAGGGCCTATGCCTTCCTGCGTGCCGAGATCGAAAAGGGCCGCCAGGCCTTCTTCGTCGCCCCGTTGATCGATCCCAGCGACCGGATCGCGGCCAAATCCGCCGTGAAGCTGCACAAGGAGGTGGAAGCCGCCTTCCCGGACTGCCGGGTGCTTTTCCTCCACGGCCGCCTGCCCCGCGCCGGGAAGGAACAGGTCATGGAGGACTTCCGCAGGGGACGGGCACCCCTCCTGGTCTCCACCCAGGTCATCGAGGTGGGCGTGGACGTCCCCAACGCCTCGGTGATGGTGATCGAATCGAGCGAACGCTACGGCCTGGCCCAGCTTCACCAGCTTCGAGGCAGGATCGGCAGGGGCACCCACCCCTCCACCTGCCTGCTCTTCAGCCATGCGGAGGACCCGGAGGATCTCGAAAGGCTCAGGATCCTGGCCTCCACCCAGGACGGATTCCGCATCGCGGAGGAGGACCTGAGACTGAGGGGGCCCGGGGAGTTTCTCGGCACCCGTCAGCACGGACTGCCGGAACTCAGGATTGCGGACCTGACGAAGGACCTCGATCTGCTCCTCCAAGCGCGGGAGGATGCAGCTGGATTCATAACCTGAAGATATTTTATAGATCTGCATCAACATGTGTATCAACGACTTATGAGTGAATAATGAAATAACAAAGCCTGTCTGATATGGGTAAAGCCCGTTCACCCGAATGGCCGATAACAGGGAGATATGGGAAAGCCGGCGCATCGGAAATGGCTTCCACAGGTCGCCGCAGCCCTCCTGCTTGTAGTCGCGGTGCTTTCCCTGTTCCTGGCTACCCGAACCTCTGCTGCCGTCTACGCCCTCCCCGGGACCTGTGACACGGCCCTGGGCACCTATCCCATAGGGGATCCCCGCAACGGGCTTCATCTGGTGGCCCGGGACTCCAACGGCTACTGGTACGTCGTCTGGGAGAACGCCTCCCAGTCCGACATCCTCATGGCCTATTCCACCACCAGTACCCCGTTGAACGCGGGCGGCTGGGCCCTGGTCACCCTGGTGGACAACGCCGCGGGGGGCGTGATCACGGCCGCTCCTGCCAACGACACCTCGGGGAGCTATCCGTCCATCTGCATAGGACTGGACGACGTCCTGCATTTCGTCTGGAGGGCGGCGGACACCACCGGCACCTGCTACTACACCCAGTGCTCCGACCTGTCGGCCCTGTCCACCGCGTCCAACTGGACGACGCCCCTCAGGGTGAGCACCGACATCACGGACTATTCCTTCGCCCTCGACTACAACGGGGCGCCCCACCTGGCCGGGCGTGGGAAGAACTCCCTCTACGTCCTGTACACCAAGTACGACACCGGCTCCAGCGCCTGGCTGGCGGAGAAGGCGCTGAGCACCCAGGTGACCACCTACAACACGGCGGCGCCTGACAGCATGGCCCTGGCCGTGGACCTGGACAACAACGTCTTCGTGGGCTGGCGCGGCACCAGAGCGGCGGCACCCACGGTCACAAGCACCTTCTACCTTCTGGCCTCCTCGAACGCGGACTCCGTGGCATCGACCGCCAGTTCCTGGCTGAACCTGGGCCAGAGCTCGACCACCCCGGACGCCGTCAAGACGAATGCCAGCGCACAGGCGCCCCTGCTCCTGGCCAACATGGGCGGCTTCTTCAACATGGCAGGCAGCACCGGATTCAACGCTGCCGCAAACGCCTACTGGATGAGCCCCGAGCAGCTGCTGGAGGTGGGCCTGCTGGCCGGCAACCAGACCGTCAACGCCCCGATCCTGTTCAGCCTCGGACAGGCCTGCCCCGGCTACGGGTACTCGATGCTGCTGGTTTCCGACAACAACGGCGGGGTCGGGATGATCACCATGCCGTCCACCGTCTCCAACCTCACCAACGCCAATTGGCGCACGCGGAACTCCGGGATCAGTGGGATCCAAACGATCGAGACCTCGGTCAGCGCCCAGGGCTTCCTGTCGCCCGCACGCCTCCCGAGGGACATGGACAGCAATCTCTGGTTCGCCTACAACACGACCAACCAGAAGATCGTCACGACGGACTCGGCCCTCTCCACGAGCAGAGGCGGCAGGGGCTGGGCGCCTCCAAGCCAAAGCAAACGCCTTCCTCATCCCCACTTGAAATGGGTCTCCCCCAGCGGCCGCGTCGGCGTGAGCAGCACCCCTGCCCCTGCCGTCCCCATCGTCGCCCACACCTCCAAGTCCGCCGTCTACCTGGTCAACCACGACACGGGCGGCGCCCCTACCCTGTGGGCCATCGACTCCACGACCGGGATCTTTGCCCGCTCCTACACCGTGGTCCGCCCCGTGCAGCTCGCCGCCGCCACCTACTCGGGCAACGTCCACCTCTTCGTCACCGCCACCAGCTGCGTGCTGCAGACCCTAATCGACAACGGGGCCTCCTTCTCCCAGGACGCCGGCTGGGCCACCAATCCCCTTTCCGTCGGGAACATCACCGGGGCCGTGCTCCATTCCCTGGCCTTCAACAGCGAAAGCGGGGTCCGCTACCTCTACATGCTGACCTCGGTGGACCCCGTCAACATCGGCATTAACAAGATCAACGCCGACACCGGCGCGGTCGCCGCCGGCTTCAACGCGGGCATCGCCTACTCCCCCAATGCCACCAACCTGCAGTCCCTGCTGAGGGTCGTCAACGACAACGTCTACGTGGCCGGGAACACCAGCCAGGTCTACCGCAGGGGCAGCGACGGAAGCGCAGAGATCTTCTCCTCCGGCATCACGAACACCGTGCGCCGCCTGATGCTCTGGAGGAACTCCAACGACCTCTACGTCTCCCCGGACGGAAACTACGTCTACCGGCTGACTTCGGGCCTGCTGACCAACACCTGGATCTCGGGCCAGAGCGCCAGCCCGGGAACGGTGAAGACCGCCGGGGCCCAGATGAATCCCGAAAGGACCTTCCTCTTCATGGGGGTGGGCAACCAGCTCTACAAGATCAACGTCACCGACGGCAGCCTGATCTCCAACACGCCTTATACGACCACGGGCAACATCGTGACGGCCCCCTACCAATGGAAGACCTTCGTCTACTTCGGCACCGACGTCGGCATGATCTACGCCGTCAACGCCTCGGATCCCACCGTGGCCAGGGCCAACTGGCCCATCAACGTGTCGACCCCGTTCGGGGGTTCAGGCACCGCGGCTTCCGTCAACAGCATGGTCATCGACGCTGCCAACAACACGATTTACGTGGTAACCAGCGGTTCGACCAACCGACGCATCTTCAGCTTCCGCCTGGAATAGTCCGCACTTTCTCCCGCAAGGGCCTCTCCCGATCCAGGTGGCCCTGAAACAGCAAGTCAAAGCAATTTCCGCATCACCATAAATACAAACGACTTACATCAACACTGATCGGACTTCAAAAACCATCCGTATTTCTCTACCGGGGTGTGAAGTTGGCTCCCACGGATGGCCGATAGCAGAGAGATATGGAAAAGCCGGCGCATCGGAATTGGCGGCCATGGACCGTTGCGGTCCTTCCGGCCCTGTTGTTGCCGCTGGTCCTGTTCCTTGTCCTCCGCGCCTCCGCGACCGTGGTCCAGCTCCCTGGGACCTGGGACACCGCCCTGGGCACCTATCCCAACGGGGATCCCCGCAACGGCCTCCATCAGGTGGCCCGGGACTCCAACGGCTACTGGTACGTCGTCTGGGAGAACGCCTCCCAGAGCGACATCCTCATGGCCTACACTACCACCTCCACCCCTACGGCCACCGCGCACTGGACCCTGCTCACCCTGGTGGACAACTCCGCCGGCGGCGTGATCACGGCCAACCCCGCCAACGACACCTCGGGCAGCTATCCGTCCCTCTGCATGGGCTTGGACGACGTCCTGCACTTCGTCTGGAGGGCTTCGGACACCACCGGCACCTGCTACTACACCCAGTGCTCCGATGCCCAGGCTCCCTCCACTGCATCCAACTGGACAGCGCCGTTAAGAGTCAGCACCGATATCACGGACTACTCCTTCGCCCTCGACTACAAAGGCTCGCCCCACCTGGCCGGGCGGGGGAAGAACTCCAACCAGGTCGTCTACACCAAATACGACACGGCCTCGGTCGCCTGGCTGGCGGAGAAGACCCTGAGCACCCAGATGGCCACCTACAACACGGCGGCGCCCGACAGCATGGCCCTGGCCGTGGACCTGGACAACAACGTCTACGTGGCTTGGCGCGGCTCGGATGCGGCGGCCCCGACGCTCGCGAGTTCCATCTACCTCCTGTCCTCCTCGAACGCCGACTCCGTGGCCCCGGCCTCCAGCACCTGGCTGGACCTCGGCCAGACCACGTCCACCCCGGACGTCGTCTGCACGAGCTGCCTGGCCTTGGCGCCCCAGCTCTTGGCCGACACGGGCGGCAACATCACCGTGGCAGGCGTGTACGGGACCAATACGCTTTGGCAGACCTCGGAGCAGCTGATGGGGGTTCCCCTGCTGGCGACGAGACAGACCGACACCTCGACCCTGTTCAGCGTCGGAGGATTCTCCAGCGGCTACGGGTTCGCATCCCTGCTGGTGACCGAGACGAACGGAGGCGTCAGCCACCTGAGGAAGCCGAATGCCGCCCCCTCCGTCGTCAACTTCCGTGTGCGCAACGCAACCCTCACCGGCGGCGCGGTGCTGGAGACCTCGGTCAGCGCCCAGGGCTTCCTGTCGCCCGCACGCCTGCCAAGGAACTTGGACAAGACCCTCTGGTTCGCCACCAACACCACCAACCAGAAGATCGTCACGTCGAGCACATCCCTCACCGCCACCTCCGGCGGACCCGGCTGGAGCCCCCCGAGCCAGAGCAAGTGGATCCCCCATCCCCACCTGAAATGGGTCTTCCCCAACTCCCGCGTCGGCCTCGGCAGTACGCTTGCCCCTCCCGTCCCCATCGTCTCCCACACCTCCAAGTCCGCCGTCTACTTCGTCAGCCACTCCTCGTCGATCACCATTCCCGTGATGTGGGCCGTGGACTCCACGACCGGGACCTTTTCCCGCTCCTATACCCTGGTCAACATGAACCCCATCCACATCACGGGAGCCACCTACTCCGGAAACGTCCATCTCTACATCGTCGCCAACGCCTGCCAGCTCGTGGCCCTGATCGACAACGGCAGCACCGTTTCCCTGGACCCCGGCTGGGCCACCAATCCCCTCTCCGTCGGCAACGCCACCGGGGCCGTGCTCCACTCCCTGACCTTCAACAGCGAAAGCGGGGTCCGCTACCTCTACATGCTGGCCTCGGTGGACCCCGTCAACATCGGCATCAACAAGATCAATGCCGACACCGGCGCGGTGGCCACAGGCTTCAACGCGGGCATCGCCTACTCCCCCAACGCCACCAACCTGCAGTCCCTGCTGAGGGTCGTCAATGACAACGTCTACGTGGCCGGCAACACCAGCCAGGTCTACCGCAGGGGAAGCGACGGAAGCGCAGAGATCTTCTCCTCCGGCATCACGAACGCCGTGCGCCACCTGATGCTCTGGAGGAACTCCAACGACCTCTACGTCTCCCCGGCCGGAAACTACGTCTTCCGGCTGACCTCGGGCCTCTTGACCAACACCTGGACCTCGGGCCGGAGCGCCAGTCCGGGGACGGTAAAGACCGGCGGGGTCCAGATGAACCCCGAAAGGAGCTTCCTCTTCATGGGGGTGGGCAACCAGCTCTACAAGATCAACGTCACCGACGGCAGCCTGATCTCCAACACCCCCATGGCGACCACGGGAAACATCGTGACGGCCCCCTACCAATGGAAGACCTTCGTCTATTTCGGCACGGACGTCGGCATGATCTACGCCGTCAACGCCTCGGACCCCACCGTGGCCAGGGCCAACTGGCCCATCAACGTGTCGGCCGCGGCCCTGGCAAACGGGGCCAACGTGACCGTCAATCACATGGTCATCGACGCCGTCAACAGCACCATCTACATGATGAGCACCGGAACCACCAACCGGCGCATCTGGGCCTTCCAGCTGGAGTAGCCCTTTTCAGGACCCCTTCGCCCCCGCCACCTCCCGATAGGCCTCCAGCGTCCCCCGTGCCGCCCTCTCCCAGGAGAAGGCCTCCAGCCGATGGCGGCCCGAAGCGATCAGCCCGGAGCGGAGCGGGCCGTCGCCCCAGGCCGACAGGACGGCCTCGGCCATGGAGGCCGCATCCCCCGGCCTGCACAGGAGGGCCGCCCCTCCCGCCACCTCCGGAGCCGCCCCGGAATCCACCGCGACGACCGGCGTTCCCGCCGCAAAACCCTCCAGCATGGGGAAGCCGAAGCCTTCCCACGCCGAGGGGCAGGCCAGCACCCGGGCTCCTGCATAGGCGGCGGCCAGGTCCGTGTCGTCCAGCCCGCCGGCGAAGACCAGCCGGTTCAGACCCAGACCCCCGGCCAATCGCCCCAAGGCCCTCGAGCGGGCATCCTCCTTCCCGGCCAGGACCATCGGGAGGTCCCTTCCCTGGGCCTTGAGAAGGGCCAGGGAACGGACCAGAACCTCCAGCCCCTTGTGCGGCAGGAAGTTCCCCACGTAAAGCACGTAGCCCTCCGGAGCCGTCCAGGCCTCCCGCAAGGCCCGGATCCGCCCGGGATCCGGGACAGGAAGCGCAGGCGGGCCGTGGGGAATCACGGAGATCCGCCCGGCCGCCACCCCGAGAAGCTCCCGCGCATCCCGGGCGGAGGTCTCGGAGACGGCAATCACCCTGGCCGAGCGGCCAAAGGAGCGCTTCAGCATGAGCTTCGCGTAGCGTCCGCCGATGAGGGACCCCGTGGCGGCGGGAAACCGCCAGTAGATGGCATCATGGAAGGTGACCACCAGCGGGACCGGGCTGGTCCAGGGACCGTTGAAGTTCGGGATATGGAGAAGGTCGAAACCCTGACCGGCGAGCAGCCTTCCCCAGCCCGTCCACTCCCTCACCGAGAAGACCTTCATCGACCGCGGCAGGCGCCGGAGTTCGACATGCGGCGAGGACGGGACCCAGGCGGCATCCTGGGCCGGATTGAGGAAAAGCGTCAGCGACAGGTCGCCCTCCGGAAGGGCCGCCAAGGCCCCGATGAGGCAACGGATATAGCGGCCGATGCCGCTGTGTCCGGCCATCCGCGCGTCAAACGCCGCCCGCATGGATCGCCTCCTTGAGAATGCGTTCCAGGCCGGCGGCATGAGCCGCCCAGGAGAAGCGGGCCTCGGCATCGATGCGGGCCGCTCGGCCCATGTCCCCCGGAAGATCCCTGAGCGCAGCCGCCAGGGCCTCCAGGTCCCCTTCGGGCACCAGGCGCCCCGTCACCCCCTCCTGCACGATGGCCGCCAGCTCCGGGCACCGCGTCGCGACGACGGGAAGTCCCGAGGCCATGTACTCGAAGATCTTGAGCGGGGAGTAGAAGAACCCGAAGCGGGCGAAGGGCGGATAGGCGGACACCTGGAAGGGGGCGATGCCGGCATGGGCAGCCCCCAGCAGGTCGGGCATCCCCTCGGGAGGGACCTTTCCGACGAAACGGAAGGCATCCGAGACGCCCAGGCGGGCGGCCTCGGCCTGGACGGCGTGGAAGCGGTCCCCATCGCCCAGACAGAGGAAGGCCGCCTCAGGCAACAGGCGGGCCAGGGCGGGAAGGGCGTCCACCCCGTGCCAGGAGCGGAAGGAGCCGCTGAAGGCCACCACGATGCGCCCGGAGAGTCCGAGCCTGGCCCGGGTCGCCTCGGCCCTCCCGGGTGCCAGGGGCCGGAACCGGTCCGTGTCGCAGGCCCAGGTCACCCGTCTGGCACGGGCGCGGTCCTCCTCGGGCACGATGCGCAGCGTGGGCGTGATGATGCGGGCCGCACGGGAGAACTGGCTCCGGCCCCAGGCCTCCAGCAGCTCCCCTGCCGCCCGGCCCTCCAGGCCGTACCTCCAGCACACCTCCGCCACCTGGGGGCTGTTCACCTCCAGCACCAGGGGGATGCCCGCGCGGGAGGCATAGATCCCCTCGCCCCCTCCGAACGCGGAGAAGCGGGCCATGATCACATCGAAGCGCCCGGCGCCCATCGCCATCAGGGACGGCAGCGCCATCAACGGGGCCGTGCGGCGCCCGAGCCGCATGGGCGTCCTGAGCAGGCGGACGCCGGGAAGGACCGCCTCCTTCGCAGGACCGTCCAGGGTGCGGGTGAGCAGCGTGACCTCGTGACCGCGTCCCGCCAGGCCCTCCGCCACCGCGCGGGTGTGCACGGAGCCGCCGTCGGCGCCGGGGACGGATTCTCCGGAGAGGTAGAGGATCCTCACGGGACGGGAACAGGCCGGGGCCGGGCCAGGAGCTCGAGGGCTGACGCCAGGACCCTGTCCACCGGGATGCCCTCCATGCACTCGTGGCGGCCGCCGGCCGCCACCAGGGCACAGCGGGCCTGCTTGCATCCGAGGCAGTCCAGATCCGCCTGGGTCCTCAGCACGACGTGCCCTTCCCCATAAGGCCTCCAGATGTCCGGGTCGCCCGCGCCGAAAAGGGCCACGCAGGGCGTGCCCACGGCCGAGGCCATGTGGGTGGCGCAGGTGTCCACGCTGACCAGGATCCTGGCCTCCGCGATCAGGGCCGCCATCCGCCCCAACGAGGTCCCGCCCGCCAGGGAGAGGATGGGCGCCTTGGAGGCGGCCTGGATGCCTGCGGCCAGTTCCTTGTCTCCAGGGCCCCCCGTCAGGAAGAGGCGTCCTCCGCCCTGGGCCGCCAGGCCTTCGGCCAGGGCCGCCCAGCGGTCGACCGGCCAGAGGTAGGACGCGTCGCTCCCGGGATGCAGCACGACGGGAGGGCCGTCCCCGGGAACCGCAGTCAGGCGTTCTCGGGCCCAGGACCGGTCGGCGTCGGAAAGGGCAAGGTAGGGCTGGGGCTCCGCCGGAGGGAGGCCCAGGCTCTCGGCCAGGCGCATCCAGGCCTCGGTCTGGTGCAGGAGCTTCGTCGGATTGTGGTCACGGTACTCGGAGAGGGGGCGGTTCCAATACGACGGCGCCGGAAGGGCCGCGTCCAGGAAGATCCCACGGCCATGGGAATCGTAGCCCGCCACCCAACGGGACCTGGCGCGACGGGCGATCCAACCGCTCTTCGGCGTCGGGTCCAGGATGACCGCCGCATCGAAGCCCGGCGCCCACTTCCCGCGCACCACGGCGAGTGGCCCGCGGAGGGGTTTGGCCACCAGCACGTCCACACGGGGATCGTTCAGGAAAAGCTCCTCGATCGGCGGCTGGACCAGAAGGGTGATCTCGGCCCCCGGCAGATGGGCCCTCACATGGGCCAGGAAGGGCGTCGTCACCACCGAATCCCCGATGCGAAGACGGTTCACCACCAGGAGACGGCGGATGGAACCGGGCAGGGGACGACGGCGGCCGCCCCGGGTCGGATAGAGGACGGCCCTGAGGGCCCTGAACACCACCCGGGCCAGATCCTGCTTCCTCATGATGCCGCGAGAACCTCCTTCAAGGCCCCGTCCAGGGCGGGGAAGCGGAAGGGGAAGGACGCCGCCTCTGCCGCTTTGGGGACGACGCGCTGGGAGGCCAGCAGGAAACCGGCCATCTCCCCGAGGGCCATCCTGAGGGCGAAGGCGGGAACCGGCAGCATCGCCGGGCGCCCCAGGGCCCGGCCCAGCGCCTTCGTGAAATCGGTGTTTCGCACCGGCTCCGGGGACACGGCATTCATCGGGCCGGAAGGCGATCCCGACGCCGCGGCGTGCAGGAGAAGGCCGACCAGGTCATCGCGATGGATCCAGGACATCCACTGGGTCCCGGAGCCCAGCCTCCCCCCCAGACCCATCCGGAAGGGCGGAAGCATCCGGGAGAGGGCACCTCCTCCGGACCCCAGCACCACGCCGAGGCGAGCCAGGATCACCCGGATTCCGAACGGATGGGCCTTCATGGCCTCGGCCTCCCAGGCCCGGCAGACTCCCGCGAGAAAGTCCGTCCCGATGGACGAGGACTCGGTCAGGACCTCCTCGCCCCGATCCCCGTAGACCCCGACCGCCGAGGCCGAGACGAGGACCTTGGGCCGCGACGTGGAAGGCGCCAGCTCCGCCATGGCCTGGACCAGGCGGCGGGTGCCCGAGACCCTGCTGTCGCGGATCAGGGCCTTGCGCTCCTCGGTCCAGCGTCCCGAGGCCACGCCCTCCCCTGCCAGATGGAAGACCACGTCCACGTCCCGGAAGGCGTCGGCGGGCGGCGGCGCGGCACCATCCCAGGCGTGAAGCTCCGGACCCTCTCCCAGGACGGCTCGGGCCCGGGCAGGGTCTCGGGTCAGGACCACGGGCCTTCCATCCAGACGGGCCAGCAGGGCCCTGCCGACGAAACCCGTGGCGCCGGTGACGAGGGCGCGCATGGGCCGCCGTTATACCGCATCGGAGGGGCAGGGGACATCCCGGGGCCTTTACACCCGAGGCCATGGAGACTAGGCTCTCGGCCCCATGAGCGTCACCGCCGTCCGGGGAGCCACCACCGCCGGGGGGAACACCCCCCGGGCCATCCACGCCGCCGTCCGCGAGCTGACGGCCCGCCTCCTCTCCGAGAACCGGCTTAAGCCCCACGACCTGGTCGCGGCCTTCTTCACCTCCACGAGGGACCTGACCGCGGCCTTCCCGGCCGAGGCCGCCCGTGGCCTGGGCCTCTCCGAGGTGCCCCTGCTCTGCGCCCAGGAAATCCCCGTTAAGGGGGCCCCGCGCCGATGCCTGCGCATCCTCCTGCTGGCCGATGTCCGACGCCGTCTCAAGCCCGTCTACCTCAAGGGCGCCCGCCGCCTGCGTCCGGACCTCGCCGGAGCCGCCTCATGATCATCGTCATGCGCCGAGGCGCTTCACCGGAGCAAGTGGAGACCGTCCGCCAGAAGATCATCTCCCAGGGCTTCAAGGCCCATCTCTCCCAGGGCGAGGAGCAGACCCTTCTCGGCGTGATCGGCGACGAGCGCCGCCTCTCGGCCGGGGTCTTCGAGATCCTTCCCGGCGTCGAGAAGATCCTGCCCATCCTGAAGCCGTTCAAGCTGGCGTCCAGGGACTTCCGCCCTTCCGACAGCGTCATCCAGGTCGGAGAAGGGAAGGGGACGGAAAAGGTCGGGGCCAAGGCCCTCGCCCTGATGGCCGGCCCCTGCGCGGTGGAGAGTTACGAGCAGACCCGGGCCATCGCCGAGGCCGTGAAGGCCTGCGGGGTCCGCATCCTGCGCGGCGGCGCCTACAAGCCGAGGACCTCCCCCTACGCCTTCCAGGGCTTAGGGGCCGCGGGCCTGGAGATCCTCTCCGCCGTCAGCAGGGAACTGGACCTGAGGATCGTCACCGAGGTCCTGACCCCCTCCGACGTGGCCCTGGTCAGCCGCCATGCGGACCTCCTCCAGGTCGGTGCGAGGAACATGCAGAATTTCTCCCTGCTGGCCGAACTGGGCAAGGCGAAGAAGCCCGTCCTCCTCAAGCGCGGCATGATGTCCACGCTGGAGGAACTGCTCCTGTCGGCGGAGTACGTCCTCTCGAGTGGGAATCCGAACGTGATCCTCTGCGAGCGCGGCATCCGCACTTTCGAGCGCGCCACCCGCAACACCCTGGACCTCTCGGCGGTGCCCCTGCTGAAAAAGCTTTCACACCTCCCCGTGATCGTGGACCCCAGCCACTCGACGGGGATCAAGGACCTGGTCGGCCCGATGTCCCTGGCGGCGGTGGCGGCCGGGGCGGACGGCCTCCTCATCGACGTGCATCACCTTCCGGCAGAGGCCCTCTGCGACGGGGCCCAGGCCCTCCTGCCATCGGACTTCGCCGACCTGGTCGGGGGGATCAAGGGCGTGGCCATGGCGGTCGGCCGCACGTTGTGAGGCTCTCACCCCTCCCTTGGCGGAGCATCGCCGTCGCGGGGTTGGGCCAGATCGGGGGATCCCTCCTGAAGGCGATCCGGCAATCGGACCCTTCCGTTCGCTTGTTCGGGGCAGATTCCTCCCCCGCTGTCCGTCGCCTCCCTGCCGTGGATCTCCTGCTCCTGGCCTGCCCGGTGCCGGACATCCTGACCCTGCTGAACGAAATGCCGCGCTGGAAGCGCCTTCCGGCCCTGGTGACGGACGTCGGCAGCGTGAAGGGCCCCGTGGTCCGGGCCATGGCGAAGCTCCCCCGCTCCGTCGCCTGGATCGGCGGGCATCCCCTGGCCGGGAGCGAGAAGCCCGCGCCTCGCGCGGACCTCTTCCAGGGAGCGACCTGGGTGTTCACGAAGGAGCATCGAGGGCAAGTCGCCTCAGTGGCCCGGCTGGCGAGGGCGATCGGGGCCAAGCCGGTGACGGTGGCCGCCAGCCGACACGACCGGGTTTTGGCCCGGACCAGCCACCTTCCTTACCTCGTGGCGTGTGCGATGGTGAGGTCGGCGGTGGCCGAGGGGATTTCTCCTGCGGAGCTTCGCCTCCTCAGCGCCGGAGGATGGCGGGACATGACGCGCTTGGCGCTTTCCAATCCGAAGATGGCCGGGGGCTATGTGAGGGCGAACGCCACCGAGGTCTCCCGGGCACTGAACGCCCTCAGAAGGGAACTGGCTGCGCTGGACCGCTCCTGCCCGCGACTGGCACGTATGCTTCTCAAGAGCCGGACCCTGGCCCAGCATGCCCGACGCCCCTGACCGCATCCCTCACAGGATCGTCCGCCTGGGAGTCGTGCTGACGGCTCTCCTTTGCTTCGGCATGGCAGGTTATGCGGGACAGATCTGGTGGGCGAAGAGGGTTATTTCTCCCTTCGTAAAGGGCTTTGCCGGCAAGACCCCGGACCAGAAATCCGCTGTACTTCAAAAGGTGCCGTTTGAATGGCGAAGCCACCCGTGGCACGGAAGCTGGAAACCCGGATTCGGATGGTTGCCCCGAAGGATCTACTACGAATACCTGAAACAGACGACAGGACTGGATCTGGGCAATTCCCCCGACGCCTGGGAAGCCTGGTTCAAGGCCCACCCCAACCTCATCTGGGACGAGAGGCTCCGCCGCCTCGTGGAGCCCCCTACTTCCCGGTAGGCGCGGCTTCGGCCGCGAGCGGCTCGAGCTTCGTGATCACGAGACCCGTGACGGCGTTCTTGCTGTAGGCCGTCCCGCGCACCCTCACCCGCCTCGCCAGGAAGGGCGCCAGGTCCGTCGACTCCGCCTTGGCATCCGCCAGGGGCAGGATGAGCTGGCCATCGTCCGTCAGGATGGCGCAGGAGGACCCCTTGGCGGGACGGGTTTTGAGGGTCGCCTCGCCCCGGGCCCCCGCGATCAGGTAGGAGGACAGGTCGACCACCTCACCGGTGACCACGCGCTCGGCCGGGCGGACGGTCTCCACCGCGGCCAGGGTCCCCAGAAGAAGGCCGCCGAGGGCGAACAGCGCGTACCGCACGGAGGGGGATTTCATGCGCTTCATCCTAGGACACCCGCCCGGCGATTGCAACAGGGGCGCAGGGGCTTACAATCCCCCCCAGGATGACCTGGAAACGCCCCTTCCTCCTGTTTTCCTTCCTTGCAGCAGCTGTCACGGCCGCGGAAGCCCCGCCCGTGGACCGGATCGAGGCCGTGGTCTCCACCCGGATCCCCGAGAGCACGCAGAGGACCCGGGCCCAGAAGCAGGTGATGAAGGACACCGCGAACGCCCTCGGGATCCGCCTGGAGGAGGACTCCCTCCTGACCACCTCCATCACCCGCCGGGAGGTGGCACAGCGGGCCGGCCCGGAGCTGAACCGCCTGGCCGAGATCCTCTCCGGCCCGGAGCTGAGGCGGCGCCAGGCCGAGACCTGGCGGATCGCCGTCGGCAGGCTGGTGGACCAGGCCCTCCTCGTGCAGGCGGCCATCGTCTCCCCCGGCGTCTGGGTGGACGACGACGACGTCCGCAGCCAGATCCGCCGCCATATGACCGACCTGAAGGTCCCTGACGAACGCAGCCTGGACGAGCTCCTGGCATCCCGCGGCACGAGCCTTGCCGAAATGAGGCAGGACTACCGGGTCCAGCTCCTGTCCCAGCGCTACCTGGACCAGGCCCTGAAACCCTCGCCACCGCCCGGGCCGGGGGAAGTGCTGAAGTACTACGCGGAGCACATCGCGGAATTCGCGACCCCCCAGGAGGTCCAGTTCCGCCAGATCGTCCTGCCGAAGGCCGACTTCCCCACGAGGGATGCCGTGGAGGCCAGGCTGAAGGAGCTCTGGTCGCTTCTCCACAACGGCAGGGACTTCGCGGAACTGGCCCGGAAGCATTCCGTCAGCGCCTATGCCGCCGACGGCGGTCTCCTCCCCTACCAGCCTGTCACGTCCCTGAGGCCGGAACTCCAGGACATGGTCCGTGCGTTCTCCTCCGGCCGCACCTGCACGGTCCAGGAGACCCGGGAGGCCTTCATGATCGTCCGGGTCGACGGGCTCCGGCAGGGCCAGCCCCGCGCCAGCGAGGAGGTCCAGTCCGAGATCCTGGAGCGGATGCGCAGGAACGACCAGGAGGACCGCCGCACCCGGGAGCTCCAGCTCCTCAGGCTGCGCGCCTCCATCCGGACCGCCGCAGAGGATGCGCCCTAGGGATCCAGCTTCCCGCGGATCCCCGGCAGGGAGGGGTCCAGCGCCATCGCCTTGCGGAACCAGGCCTGCGACTCGCCGTGGTCCCCCCGCAGGCGGTACAGCTCCCCCAGTTCGGCGGGCGGCACGGGATCCTTGGGGTTGGCATCCGCACGCCGCTTGAGGGCTTCCGACAGGCGCACGCCGGCCTCCCCGAAGGGATCCCACTGGAAGGCCCTCCGGAGCATGGCAAGGGCCTCCTCCTTGCGGCCGAGGCCTTCGAGGGCGGAGGCCGCCCGGAACTGAAGTCCGACATCCATGTCGTCCTTGACCATGGCCTCCCGGAAGCGGGACAGGGCATCCTCGAAGCGCCCCTGGGCCAGGGCCTCGTCCCCCAGCACGGTCAGCGCGGTCGGGTCCGAAGCGTCCGACTGCGACATCTCCTTAAGGGCCTCGTCGTGCCTGCCCTGTTGCAGCAGAACCCCTCCCAGACGGGCGTGCAGCCCGCCGGAGGGATGGAACAGCAGGGCACGACGGTAGATGGCCTCGGCCGCGGCCAGCATGCCCATGCGCTCGTAGAGCCCGCCGAGGCCCTCCAGGGCTCCCGGATTCCCGGGGCTCCGCGCGAGGACGGCCGAATAGGACCTGGCGGCCTCATCCAGGTCCCCCTGGATCGCGTGAAGCCTGGCCCGGGCCATGTCGTCGAGATCCTCCCATCCCCAGGAAGGGGCAAGCAGGCCCTGCAGGGAGCGGACCGAGGCATCGAGGATCCTTCCGGGAGGGCCGACCGGGGAATCCTTCAGCGGCGAGGTTTCCGGCCAGGGAGGGAAGCCAGCGATCGTCGCCTCCTGGGTGGGACAGCGCTTGAGAAAGACCATGCTCACGGCGTCGGAATACCCCAGCTTCCAGGTCGGATCCCTCAGCAGGCGGCCGGGCAGGTTCCCCAAGGCATCCCCACGGGTCAGCAGGACGACCAGATCGATGCCATAGCGCCCGCAGAGGCGGTCCCAGGCCGAAACCCCGCCGAGGGCATCCAGGTACTCCCTGTAGAACCCCTCTCCGTAGAGGATGTTCCTCCCATCGATGAAGACGGGGCGGTCCGGAGCGCGCCAGAGCAGGTATCCCCCGGCCGCCAGGTTGTTGAACATCCGCCCCTGGATCCGATGCCGCTCCAGGAAGCGGACGGCGCCCTCGGGATAATGGGACCTGTCCGCCCCGAACCCGAAAACCCGGCTTCCCCCGGTCTCCCGGTAGAAGCGCCCGGAGACCAGCGCATGCCCCCAGGAGGCCGCCAGCAGGAGGATCGCGGCGGTCAGGACCTGAACACCGCGGAAACGGGGCCAGCCGGCGCGGAGGATGCCCTGGACCCTGAGCAGACCCGGACGCGCCAGCGCCACCGCCGGGAGGAGAAGGGTGGCCGGGACCATCCAGGAAGGGGCGCTGCGGCCGGCCAGCAGGACCCAGGCAGCATAGGCCGCGGCCAGCACCGTCTGGGGCGTCCGCCAGCCTACGGGAGACTGGACGCCGGCCCGCCACAGTTCCCGGGCCAGGAAAGGCGCCGTGGCCAGGACGTCCAGGACGATGTGGCGGCGCGCCGAAGCCGCCAACGCCGAGAGTCCCAAGGCCAGGCAGACCCCCCGGAAATCGGCCTTGCCCCCCCTCAGGATCAGAACCGCCGCCCAGAGCAGGCACCAGGCGTAGAAGGCCAGCATCACGGGGCTGGCCACGTCCCAGGACGCGAAGGGGGACTGCCACTCGGCGATGGACTCCAGGAAAAGGCTGCGGCCGGGGCCCGAGGGGCCGATCGGGATTTCGCTGAAGGGATAGACGGCCATCCTCCAGCCGTAGGGGTTGATGAGGCAGGCCAATACGCTCCCGGCGAGGGCCAGCGCGGTCCAGCCCAGGGCGCCCGAGGCCGCAGGAGGGACCTCGGCGTCACGGATCCGGGAACGTGTCAGGCCGTTCAGCAGGGTCCCTACCAGGAAGGCCACTCCGATCAGGAGCCCGAGAATGAAGCCCCCATGCAGGTTGACCCAGAGAACCTGGACGGCCGGCAGGAGAAGGGCCAACCGCCATCTCCCCGTCTTACGCCCCAGGGATTCATAGGCGAAGACCGTCCAGGCCGCCCCCAGGTTACTGAACAGGTCGGGCCGGGCGAAAAAGCGCTCGTGAGCAGCCAACACGGCCGTCAACAGGATGCCTGCCGTGACCCATCCGGGCACCTCCAGCCTGCGGCAGGTCAGCGCGACCAGCAGGAAGGCCAGTGCCGTCACGGCCATCTTGAAGGCGATGAGGAGGTCGAGTCCTCCCCGGTCGACCAGGAGCCAGAAGAGGATCTCCGACAGCCACTCGAAGTCGATCCAGGCCTTCCCGGTCACGGTATGGGAGAAGGGGTCGGCTGTCGGTACCCGGCCGTTGGCAAGGATCCATTCCCCGGCCCTCAGGTGCCAGCAGACGTCGTATTCGGTGAGCTGGAAGCAGGCGAACAGGGCTGCGACGACGACCGCCAGCAGGACGGCCCACTCCAGCTGTCGGCCGGAACGCAACGAAGCCCGGCCCCTAGTTCTGAGTGCTGATCTTGTCCATCATCTTGATCAGCGGCAGGAAGAGGGCGATCACGATGAAGCCGACGGTCAGGCCGAGGAAGACGATGAGCAGAGGCTCGAACAGGGCCATCAGGCCGGCCACGGCGGCATCGACCTCGTTGTCGTAGTTGTCCGCCACCTTGACCAGCATCTTGTCGAGGTCGCCCGTCTCCTCGCCGACCTCGATCATGTGGATGACCATCTCGTCGAAGACCTTGGACTGGCGCAGGGGCTCGGCGATCGTGTCCCCTTCCCGGATGGAGTCGTGCACGTCGCTCACGGCCTTGCCGATGACGGCGTTGCCCGTGGCCTCCTTGACGATGGAGAGGGCCTCCAGGATGGGCACGCCGCTCGAGATCAGGATGCCCAGGGTCCTGGAGAACCGGGAGATCACGGCCTTCCGGATGATGGTCCCGAAGAGCGGGACCCGGATCTTCACGCCGTCGAGAGTCACCCTCCCGGCTTCGCTGCGGGCGAACATCTTGGCGGAGATCCAGGCGGCGGCCACGAAGACGGGAATCAGGAACCACCAGGTCACCAGGAAGGAGCTGAACTGCTGCAGGATCTGGGTGGGCAGCGGCATGTCGCCGATCTCGAAGCTCTCGAACATCTCCGTGAACTTCGGGATGATGTAGATCATGATGAAGAGCAGGATGAGGACGGCGATGATCATGACCGCCGCGGGATAGACCAGGGCGCCCTTCACCTCGCGCTTGAGCTTCTCGGTCTTCTCCTGGAACTCCGCCAGGCGCTGGAGGATGACGTCGAGGACGCCGCCGGCCTCGCCGGCGCGGACCAGGTTCACATAGAGCTTGTCGAAGATCTTCGGGTGCTTGGAGAGCGCCTCGGAAAGGCTGGTTCCCCCCTGCACGTCGTCCGTGACGTCGATCAGGGAGTTCTTCAGGGACCCCGGCTTGAGCTGGCCCTCCAGGATCTGCAGGGAGCGCACCAGGGGCAGGCCGGCGTCGGTCAGGGTGGACAGCTGACGGGTGAACTGGCAGAGCTGCTTGGCGTTCACCCCGCCGAGGGCCTTGGTCTTACCCTTCTGCTTGACGACGGCCGTCGTCGCGGAGCGCTTGCCCGCCCGTTCGCTCTTCTGCTTGACGTTGGTGGGGTAGAAGCCCTTCTTCCGGATCAGTCCGACGGCCTCCTCGTGGGAGGTCGCCTCGATCTCGTCCTTGACCTCCCGCCCCTGGCGGTCCATGGCCTGATAGGTGAAGATCGGCATGTCGGCCGGGAGTATAGCCTAGGCCCCCTAGCGGGGCAACCGGCTACTCAGAAAGTGTCACTCCGAAAGGTTGGTGGCCTTCACCACCTCCTCGATGGTGGTGCGTCCGTCGTAGATGGCCAGCAGACCGGAATCCCGCAGGGTCCGCATCCCGGTCTCCCGGGCGACATCGCGGAGCTGGCCCGTCGAGGCCCCGGTGATGATCAGCTCCCGGATGCGGTCGTTGATGAACATGATCTCGTAGAGGGCCATGCGGCCCTTGAGGCCGGTGTTGTTGCAGGCAGGACAGCCCTTGCCGGTGTAGAGCTTCTTGCCCTGGATCTGGTCCGGCGTGATCCCCAGCTCCATCACGACCTCGGCAGGCGGCTCGTACTCGATCCGGCACTCCCGGCAGATGGTCCGGACCAGGCGCTGGGCCACGATCCCCTCCACGGTCGCGGCCAGGAGGAAGGACTCCACGCCCATGTCCACGAGGCGGGTGATGGTCTGGGGTGCGTCGTTCGTGTGCAGGGTGCTGAAGACCAGGTGCCCCGTGAGGGAGGCCTGGATGGCCATCTGGGCGGTCTCCAGGTCGCGGATCTCGCCGATGAGGATCACGTCCGGGTCCTGGCGCAGGAAGGCCCTCAGGCACTTGAGGAAGGTGACGCCGATCGCGGGATTCACCGGGACCTGGACGATGCCGTCCAGGTTGTACTCGACGGGGTCCTCGGCGGTCAGGATCTTGGAGTCGATGCTGTTGAGCTCGTTCAGGGCCGAATAGAGGGTGGTCGTCTTGCCCGAGCCCGTGGGACCCGTGACCAGGACGATGCCGTGGGGCCGGTGCATGAGCTCCCGGACGGCCTTGAGATCGTCCTCGCGCAGTCCCACCTTCTCCAGGTCCAAGTCGATCACGCGCCGGTCGAGCACGCGCAGCACGACGCTCTCCCCGAACTTCGTCGGCAGGGTCGAGACGCGCAGGTCGATGGGCGCCCCGGCCACGTTCAGCTCGATGCGGCTGTTCTGGGGAAGGCGCCTCTCGGCGATGTTCATGTTCGCCATGACCTTGATGCGGGAGGCCAGGGCCAGCGCCAGATGGCGCGGCGGAGGCATCATCTCGTAGAGCGCCCCGTCGATGCGCATGCGCACCTTGTAGTCGTCCTCAAAGGGCTCGAAGTGGAGGTCCGAGGCCTGGGCCTTGATGGCCTGCAGCAGGTAGAGGTTCAGGAGCTTGATGACCGGCACGGATTCGGCCATCTGCTGGAGGTCGGCCAGGTCGATGGACTTGCTGGTCGCGACGTCGCCGATCTCCATCTCGCCGCCGGGAGCCTCGAACTCCTTCATCAGGTTCTCGATCGACTCCTCCTGCCCGGCATAGTGCTTCTCGATGGCCTTCTTGACGGCCTCCTCGCTCGAGACGGCCCCCTTCACCTCACAGTTCGTCATGAACTTGAGGTCGTCCAGGGCGGCCACGTTGCGGGGGTCGGCCATGGCGACCGTGAGGACCCCCTTCTCGAACCGCACGGGGATGATGCGGTACATGTTCGCGATGGAGACGGTGACCTTGTCCAGGACGTTCCGGGGGATGGGGGTCTCCTCGAGGTTCACGACCTCCATCCCGGCCTGCAGGCCCAGGGCGCGCATGACGTCCTCGGCCTTCACGGTCTTCAGCTCCTCGCTGAGGATCCTGCCGATGGCCCCGCCCTTCTCGCGCTGGAACTTGAGGGCCTGCTGGAGCTGGCCCTCCTTGAGGAGCCCCATGCTGATGAGGATCTCCCCGAGCGGGAGATGCCTGTCGCCGGACGGTGCGACCGCGGCCACCTAGCCCTCCGCCCCGGCCAGGTCGGACCGGCGGTCCTTGACCTTCTTCTGCAGGTCCTCCGGGTACTGGGCGAAGCGCATCATCTCGGAGTAGCTGATGCGGCCCTCCCGGAACAGGTCGTAGAGGAAGTCGTCCAGGAGCACCATCCCCTGCTTGGAGGAGGTCTGGATCACGGAGTCGATGCGGAAGCACTTGTTCTCGCGGATCAGGTTCTCGATGGCCGAGGTCATGGTCATGATCTCGTAGGCCGCCACGCGCCCCGCGCCGTCCGCCGTCGGGAGGATCACCTGGGAGATCACGGACACGATGGAGGTGGCCAGCTGGGTGCGGATCTGCTCCTGCTGCTGGGTGGGGAAGGCGTCGACGATTCGGTTGATCGTGCGCCCGGCGCCGGTCGTGTGCAGGGTCCCGAACACCAGGTGCCCCGTCTCGGCGGCGGTGATGGCGGCCTCGATGGTCTCGAGGTCGCGCATCTCGCCGACCATGATCACGTCCGGGTTCTGGCGGAGCGCCCGGCGCAAGGCCTCCTTGAAGTCGGGCACGTCCACGCCGATCTCGCGCTGGGTGATGATGGACTTCTTGTGCTCGTGGTAGTACTCGATCGGATCCTCGATCGTGATGATGTGCTTGTCCATCTCCTCGTTGATGAAATTGACCATGGTCGCCAGCGTGGTCGTCTTCCCCGAGCCCGTCGGACCCGTGACCAGGACGAGGCCCCGGGGCCGGTTCAGCAGGTTCTTGACGTGCTGGGGAAGTCCGATCTCCTCGAAGGAGCGGAACTTCGAGGGGATGAGGCGGAGCACCAGACCCACGTTGCCCTTCTGCTTGAGCGCGCTGACGCGGAAGCGGGCCTGGTCCTCGAAGGCGAAGCCGAAGTCCGTCGTTCCCCCCCGGTCGAGCTCCTGCTGCTTGCGCTCGGGGGTGATGGACTTCATGAGGCCCACCGTGTCCTCCGGCACCAGCTTGGGCATGTTCAGCGGCCTCAGGCGGCCCTGGAGGCGCATCGTGGGCGGGAGCCCGACGGTGAGGAGCAGGTCGGAGCCCCCCTTGCCCACCATGGTGCTCAACAGGCGCTTCATCTCCATGCTGATCGGGTTGACTGCCATCGGAGTATCCTCTTTCTGCGGGGCCTACTCGGCCTCGCCTCCCACGGTGGCCTCGATCACCTCGTTGATCCCGGTCCATCCCTTCAGGAGCTTGCGCAGGGCGTCCTGGCGCAGCGTCGTCATGTTCGCGGCGATGGCCGCCTTCCTCAGCTCGTGCACGGGGGCCCGCGCGAAGGTCATCTCGCGCAGGGTGCGGTTCATCTCCATGAACTCGTAGACGCCCTTGCGGCCCCGGTAGCCGGTGTTGTCGCAGGCCTCGCAGCCCGCCGGGCGGTAGAGGGGCTTGCCCTTCAGGTCCTCGCGACGGATGCCCAGCAGCTTGAGCTCGACGTCCGGCGGCTCGTAGGCCTGCTTGCACTTGGGACAGAGGATGCGGATCAGGCGCTGGGCCAGGACGGCCTGCACCGAGGAGGCGACGAGGAAGGCCTTCACCCCCATATCGACGAGACGGGTGATGGCGCTCGGTGCGTCGTTCGTGTGCAGGGTGCTGAAGACCAGGTGCCCCGTGAGGGCGGCCTCGATGGCCGTCTCGGCGGTCTCCGCGTCGCGGATCTCGCCGACCAGGACGATGTTGGGGGCCTGGCGCAGCATGGCCTTCAGGATCATGGAGAAGCGGAAGTCGATGGCGTCGTTCACCTGGCACTGGTTGATCCCGGAGAGGTGGTATTCGACGGGGTCCTCGGCCGTGATGATCTTGACGTCCGGCTTGTTCAGCTCCCCCAGCGCGGCGTAGAGAGTGGTCGTCTTGCCCGAGCCCGTGGGCCCCGTGACGAGCAGGATCCCGTTCGGGCGCCGGATGATGCTCTTGAAGCGCTGGTAGTCGTCGTCCTCGAAACCGAGGTCCTGGACCCCCAGCAGGAGGGCGCCCTTGTCGAGGATGCGCATGACGATGGACTCGCCCCAGGTGCCCGGGACGCTCGAGACGCGGAGATCGAGCTGGCGCCCGAACATCGTGAGCTTGATCTGGCCGTCCAGGGGCTTGCGCTTCTCGGCGATATCCATCTTGGCCATGATCTTGATGCGGGCCATGATGGGCGCCTGCAGCCGCTTCGGAGGCCTCAGCTTCTCCACCTCGCGGCAGATGCCGTCGATGCGGTAACGGATCCTCAGGCGGTTCTCGAACGGCTCGACGTGGATGTCGCTCGCCCGGGCTTTTACGGCCTCGGCGATCATCGAGTGCACCAACTTGATGACGGGGGCGTCCTCCGTCTCCCCGCCGGCGGAATTCTCGTCGGGCTTGGCCGTCTCGGAGGGCCTGCCGAGGGTGATGTCCCCTTCGGTCATGGCCGAGAAGGTCGCCTCGACCTGTTGCTCCCCCATGCCGTAGTTGGTGGTGATGGCCTTCTTGATATCCTCCGGATCCGCCAGGACCGGCTCGATCTCCGTGTTCAGGCGGAAACGGAGGTCGTCGATCATGACCAGGTCGAGGGGATCCGAGAGGGCCACCTTGAGCATGCCGTTCTTGTGCTCCAGGGGAAGGATGGTGTACTGCTCGGCCAGGTCGCGGGGCAGCATCTCCATCAGGCCGCTGGACACCTTGGTCTTGCTCAGGTCCATCAGCGGGAGGCTGAACTGCTCGGCCAGGGCCTGCATCACCTGACGGCTGGAGACGAATCCCAGGTCCTGGAGGGCCCGGCCGATCTTGATCCCGCTCTCCTTCTGCTTGGAGAGGCCCTTCTGGAGCTGCTCCGCGTTGAGCATGCCCTTCTGGACCAGGATGTCCCCAAGTCGGCCGAAACCGCTCATGCAACCTGTATACCCCTGGCCCCGCCCGGGTGTCAACCGGGCCGGAAGGCGAGGTATGATGGGCCGCATGAGCAGGGCCCGCCTGGATTTCCCCAAGGTCCGCCGGGCCCTTGCAAGGGCTTACCCGCAAGCCGACTGCGAACTCCGGCATGAAGGTCCCCTGCAGCTGCTGGTGGCCACCATCCTCTCCGCCCAGTGCACGGACCGCCGGGTCAATCTCGTGACCCCGGAGCTCTTCCGGCGCTTCCCGGACGCCCGGGCCCTGGCCGGAGCCCCTCCCGGCGCACTGGAAAAGCTCATCCATTCGACGGGTTTCTTCCGTGCCAAGGCGAAATCCATCCGGAGCGCCTGCAAGGACATCCTGGAGCGCTACGATGGCAAAGTCCCCGGAACGCAGACCCAGCTGCTCACACTCCGCGGCGTGGGCCGCAAGACGGCCAACGTGGTCCTGGGGCATGCGTTCGGCATCCCGGGGATCACGGTGGACACCCACGTGGGCCGGATCAGCCGCCTCCTGGGCTGGACGCGGCAGACGGACCCCGTCAAGGTGGAGAAGGACCTGATGAGGCTCTGGCCCCAGCCGGAGTGGACCACCCTCTCCCAGCGCATCATCTGGCACGGGCGGCGCTGCTGCTTCGCACGCAAACCCGACTGCCCGAGATGCCCCCTGGCCGTCTGGTGCCCGTCGCGCAGGGTCGACACGTGACCGTCGGGCCTGAGGGGATCCCGGTCCGCTTCCTTCCCGGCTTCGCGGTCGCCGCCCTCTTCGTGGCAGCTGTCGGGATCGCCTTCCTGCTCTTTCTCCTCCTGCTGATGCGTGAGGGCAGGCGGCGTCTGGGCCTCCCCGTGCGGCCGGGCTTCCTGGACCGCCCTTGGATCCGATGGGGAATCCTGGCCATGGGCGTGGCGGGGATCCTCTGCATCCTCTACGGACGCTTCGTCGAACCCTTCTGGATCGAGGTCCGCCACCTGCGCCTCCCCTCCTCCAAGCTGGCGCACGGGACGGCGCCCCTGCGCATCCTCCACTTCACGGATACACACTGCGACGACTGGGGGCCCAACGAGGAGAGGCTCCTGGCGATCGCCCGGGAAGAGAAGCCGGATCTCATCGCCTTCACGGGGGATGCCTGCAACAATCCCGACTGCGGCTACAAGGCCTTCCAGAGGCTCCTGGGCGGCCTGGACGCCCCCTACGGCTGTTACGCGGTCCGGGGAAACTGGGACGTGTGGTATTGGGATCACCTCCCGCTGTTCGAGGGATCCCGCTTCCAGGAGCTGTCCGGGGAGAGCCGACTCCTCGAGGTCCGCGGCACCCCCGTGGCCGTGGCCGGACTCGCCTACGACCAGAGCGTGGGCCGGCTCCTGGAGCCGCTCCCGACACAGGCCTTCACCATCCTTCTCTATCACACCCCGGACCTGATCCGGGATCCCGAGATCCAGCGGGCGGACCTCTACCTGGCCGGCCACACGCACGGGGGCCAGGTCTGCCTGCCCTTCTACGGCGCGATGGTCACGATGTCGAAGTACGGGAAGGCCTACGAGGCGGGACTCTACCGCAACGGCGCCTGCCGGATGTACGTCAGCCGGGGCACGGGGATGGAGGGCGGGTTCATGCCCCGCGTCCGTTTCTGCTGCCGGCCGGAAGTCGTGGTGATCGAGGTCGTTCCGGAGGAATAGCCTTTCGGAGAGCCAGCGTTTCCGCTTGCCGGCCGCGAAGACCCCCGCTAGATTGTCCGCCCACTCGCGGGAGTGGCGGAACTGGCAGACGCGCTAGCCTCAGGAGCTAGTGGCCGCAAGGCCTTGGAGGTTCAAATCCTCTCTCCCGCACCATCACTGTGCTCCGAAATCTGGGGGCCCGAAACTTAGGGCCCCCTGCCCGATCCCGGGTTGCCCTTAACCCCAAGGACACGCACAGTTCGGGCATCACCGACTACCCGTGTCGCCCTCTCTGTTCGCGGATGGAGGCCTCTCCCGGCCGGGGATCTCCCGGTTCCGGCCATTCCGTACTCTCATACTCTCATAATGCCGGGATTTTCTGAGGCAGCCCTTAGGGCCCCTCCGTCCCGAAACCCTACCATGAAACCTGGAATACGGGGGGGCCCTAAGGGGCATCAAGGGAGCGAGAGGTTCCCAGACTCTCTCGCCTCTCGGAGAGAGCGGAGAGAGTCCTGGCTAGATCGACCGAGCTGACCACGCCCCCCCCCTCCGGAAGGAATCCGGGCGGATCAGAAATGGAAATCTCAGGGAAGAGTGCGGGGAAACGCTACAGCTTCGCCCACTGCGCCACCTGCTCAGCCCAATCAGGGATGAAGGCGATTCGATACAGCTGAGTGACGGTGAGCTTAGACGATGAGCCCCATCTGTCCTGATCGCAGGGCCGAAATCGTCCTGCGCCTCGTACGGCGCCCTCACGACGCGGCTGCGCAGGTGCTTGCAGAACAAGACTTTACAACTGAAGAAAAATACCCCCTGATGGCTCCCAACATAAGGGCGGAGGTCTGGCCAATCGCCTGAAGGCCATCCTGAACGCGTAGGATCCGTCACGCTTGGGCCCGGTCGCTGCAGCGGCCGGGCCTCTCTTTTTAAGGTGTCTGGGCCCCCTCCCCCCCTCCCCCCCCCTTACACCAAACCCCGAAAATCATCGTCCGCATCGTCCGATCGTCCGCTCCCATAGGAGAAACCGCCGGACGGACGGTCCTCGGCTTTACCGGACGATCCCGGACGATATCCTGGGGTCCGGGGGGGCCGGAGTAGCCGATGGATAGCTATTTCCCCACATCCGGATGCTGTTTATATGAGCAGATCCCCCCTGTCAGAGGTCCAGGGTATGACAGCCCGTAAGAACCAACACGTCAAATGGTTGTGTGATTTGGCACCCTCAAACCTATGACAAAAATGACAGCCCGAACGGGCGCGGACGGCCTACCGGGCGAGTTCAGGAGCCCTGAAGGCAGTTCGAGGACCGGGCCACTCCCCGCGCCGGTCCTCGAACCGGGCCGGAGAGAGGGCTTCAGTTAACCTTTGGGCGACGCTCGGGGATTGCTAGAATCGCGAGAGCAGTGAGAGCCCGTTTTTCGAGTCCCGATTACCCTCCTGCACCAAACTCAATCCGGACGTATCCCCATTGGGGACAGGAGCCTCGGTCAGATTCTCGGCCCCTGCGGCGAGGCGCAACACCTCCCGTTTGACTCCTGTTCAACTGAAACGGGAAGGAGGCGGCTTGGCATCATGAGGTCTTCCTTCTTCGCCTTTGCATCAGTTTAAACCCCTCCATAACGAGAAGCGGGATGAGGGCAATCGGGATCATAGGCAGGCAGTCCGTCCACGGCATCCGAGGCGTCTTCAGAACGGCCCCCAGCCAGGGGTTGTGGTGGCTCCAGATCTGGAGCAGGAAGGAGACGAAGACCACCCCGGCGAGCTTCAGGTTCGAGAAAAGACTGATCTCCCACACGGTCTTCGTCTCGCTGCGGCAGCCGAAGGCCCTGAAGAGCTCCGAGAAAACCAGCGTAGCGAAGGCCATGGACCTCGCCGCTTCCAGGGAAGCATGCTGCAACGTGAAAACGTAGACCCCCAGCGTGACGCCGCCTGTGAGCAACCCGGTCAGGACCACCTGGAGCAGGAAGGTCCGGTCTGTGAACCGCTCGGACCTCGGGCGTGGACGACGCTTCATGACGTCGGGATCGATGGGGTCCGTGGCCAGGCAGAGCGCGGGGAACCCGTCCGTCACCAGGTTGATCCACAACAGGTGAATCGGAAGGAGCGGCATCGGAAGGGCGAGCATCACGGCGGCAGCGAAGATCAGGAGCTCCCCCATGTTGCCCCCGAGGAGATACTGGACGCTCTTGCGGATGTTGTCGTAGATGCCCCGCCCCTCCTCCACCGCGGCGACGATGGTGGCGAAGTTGTCGTCCGTGATGACCATGTCGGAGGCTTCCTTGGTGACCTCCGTTCCTGTCCTGCCCATGGCGATCCCGATGTCGGCCCCCTTGATGGCCGGGGCATCATTTACCCCGTCGCCCGTCATCGCCACCACCCCGCCCTGGGCCTTCCAGGCCCGCACGATCCTCAGCTTGTGTGCGGCGGTCACCCGGGCGTAGACGGATGTCCCGGAGATCCTCTCCAGGAGCGCAGCGTCCGTGAGGGAATCCATCTCCGCCCCGGACAGGCCCCTTTCCCGAAGGTCCGCGATCCCGAGTTCCCTGGCGATGGCCAGGGCCGTCCCGGGATGGTCCCCGGTGATCATGACGACCCGGATGCCCGCGCTCCGGCATTGCTTCACGGCTTCGACAGCCTCCGGGCGGGGCGGGTCCTGCATTCCGGCCAAGCCCACGAAGACGAGGTCTCGCTCGACGTCCTCCGCCGAAGACGGGGCGGGGCTGTCCAGGTCGCGGTAGGCCGCAGCCAGCACGCGCAGGGCCCTGTCGGCCATTTCCGAATTGGCTGCGAGGACATCCTGACGGTCGGATGCGCTCATGGAGCGCTCCCCGCTCTTGTCCAGAATCCTTGCACAACGATCCAGCAGTGCGTCGGGGGCGCCCTTCACCAGGGCCCTGACCTTTCCGTCCGGCATTCGGCGGAGCACGGTCATCCGCTTGCGGTCCGAGTCGAACGGGAACTCCATCACCTTCGGCAAGCTGCGTTCGATCTCCGTCTGCTGGATTCCGCCCTTTCCGCCCGCGGCCAGGAGTGCCCCTTCCGTCGGATCCCCCACCACGCCCCAATCGGAGCCTTCGTGGGACAGTCGGGCCCCGTTGCATCCCACGAAGACCTGAAGAAGGCGCCCGAGGCAGGAGCCCTGCTCCTGTGCCTCAGGCTTTCCCCCGGGAGAGGAGAGGGGGGAATGGATGACGCCTTCCGGTGCATATCCTTCCCCAGAGACCGCCCAGCGCTCTCCCACGGACCAGAGCTCCCGGACCGTCATCTCCCCCAGGGTCAGGGTCCCGGTCTTGTCCGAGCAGATCACGGTTGTGGAGCCCAAGGTCTCCACAGAGGCGAGTTTCCGGATGAGGGCGCGGCGCCTCGCCATGCGTTGGACGCCCACGGCCAGGGCGATGGTGACGACGGCAGGCAGGCCCTCCGGCACCGCCGCCACGGCCAGACTGACGGAGGTCATGAAGAGTTCCAGGAGAGGCAGGCTTCGCATCCATCCCAGGACGAAGATCAGCCCCACGATCCCGAGGGCAGCCCAGACCAGGACACGCCCGAAGGCCTCCAGGTGCTGCTGAAGGGGTGTCTTCTCCCCGGCGTCCTCACGGGAGGCCTTCTGCAGGAGGGAAGCGATCCTGCCGATTTCCGTGTCCATGCCGGTGCCCACGACCACCGCGAGCGCGCTGCCCGTTGCTACGCTGGTACCCATGAAGGCCATGTTTCTGCGATCCCCCAGGGGGACCTCGGGCCGGGCCATGGAGGCCGGATCCTTCTCAACCCCCTCCGACTCCCCGGTGAGCGCCGACTCCACGTTCCGTAGGGAAGAGGACTCCAGAATACGGGCGTCGGCGGGCACGAGATCCCCCGCCTCCAGTTCCAATACGTCCCCCGGAACGACCTCCGTCGCCGGGATCAGCCGTGACTGTCCCTCCCGGCGAACCCGGGCCCTGGGGGCCGTCATGCGTTTCAAGGCGGCCAGGGACTTCTCCGCGTTGTACTCCTGGTAGAAACCGATGACGGCGTTCAGGACCACGATGGCCAGGATGGCGATCGAGTCCACCCATTCCCCGAGAGCGCCCGAGACGACGGCGGCGACGATCAGGATCCACACGAGGAGGCTCTTGAACTGCCCCAGCAGGAGATCCAGGGTGCGGATGGGATCCTCCTGCCGAAGCATGTTGGGGCCGTGCTTCGCAAGGCGGATGCTCGCCTCGCTCTCGGAGAGGCCCTCCCTGGAGGATCCAAGGCTCTCCAGCACCTCTACCGGAGACTGGCGATGCCAGGCCAGGAAGGCCGATGCCGTCACGAAGGTCCCCGCCCGTCCCTCCGGAGCCTCCATTCCATCACCGCGCTGTAGATGCAGGGGGCGATGAAGATCGTCATGAACTGGACCGCCATGCCCCCCATCAAGGGGATCGCCATGGGCTGCATGACGTCAGACCCCCTCCCATGGGCCAGGAAGACCGGGATCATACCGAACACCGTCGTGGCCGTGGTCATCAGGCAGGGACGGATGCGCTTCAGGCCCGCCTCGACCACGCCGTTTCGGACGTCGGCGACCGTGGTCAGGGGCTTCCCTTTGAAGATCTGCTCCAGGTACGTCAGCATGACCACGGCGTCGTCGTCCGCCACGCCCAGCAGCGCGATCATGCCCACCCAGACGGCCACGCTCAGGTTCACGTCCCAGAGCCAGAGCATGAGGAAGCCGCCCGTGCACTCGACCGCGATGCCCAGGAAGACGACCAGGGCCAGCCAGGTCCTCCCGAACCCGAGCCGCAGCAGGAAGAGCATCAGGAGCACCACCACGGGGACCAGGATCTGGAGCCGGGCCGTGGCGCGGACCTGGGCCTCGAACTGCCCGCCCCAGGTGTAGTAGTAGCCGGGCGGGATCCGGAGGGTCCCGTCGGCGATCCTGGCCTTGAGAAGGCGCTCCGCGTCCTCGACCACGGAGATCTCGTCCCGGTCCCGGGTGTTGAGCGTGACGTAGCCGACCTTCAGGGTGTTCTCGGTCTTGATCTCCTGGGGCCCCATCGTGAACCTGAACCGGACGAGAGAGGTCAGCGGCACCTGGGCGCCGGAGGCCGTGGGCAGGAGGATCTTCTGCAGGGCCTCCAGGGAGTCGCGGAGCTCCCGGCTGTAGCGCACGCGGACGGGGTAACGCTCCGCGCCCTCGACGGTGGTCGTGGCCCTCTCGCCCCCGATCGCGACCTCGATCACCTCCTGCACGTCCTGGATGGTCACCCCGTAGCGGGCGGCGGCCTCCCGGTCGATCACATACTCGAGATAGGGCTTCCCGATGATGCGGTCGGCCACCACGTCCACGGCCCCGGGGACCTGCCTCAGCTCCCGCTCCATCTCCAAGCCGATGCGCTCGATCTCCGCGAGGTCGGGTCCGAAGATCTTGACCCCCATCATGGCCCGGAACCCCGAGGAAAGCATGACGAGACGGGTCTGGATGGGCTGAAGCCAGGTCGGAAGCACGCCCGGCATGGCGGTCTTCTCCTGGAGCTCGAGAAGGATCTCTTCCTTGGTCATCCTGCGTTTCTCAGGCCAGACCCACGTCAGCGGCGTCTTGAGAACGGCGTGCCAATCCGAATGGAAGCGTCGGACCTCCATCTCTCGCCATCCGGATTCCGGCTTGAGCGTGATCACGGTCTCCACCATGCCGATGGGAGCGGGATCCAGGGCGGATTCCGACCGCCCGATCTTCCCGACCACGTCCAGAACCTCCGGGACCTCCCGGATCCGGGCGTTCTGCTTGCCGATCACCTCCAGGGCCTGTGTGAGCGAGCCCGCAGGCAGGAGGGAGGGCATATACAGGAAGGACCCCTCGTCCAGGGGAGGCATGAACTCCCGGCCCAACCCGGGGAAGGTGTGGGCGATGGCCACCCAGGGGCGGGTCTGCCCGAGAAGGGGCTTCAGGGGCGCGAACAAGGTGGAAAAGCCCAACCAGATCGTGAGCCCCAGGATGAGCACGGCGGCGGGCAGGGACAGGAAAAGGAGCTTGTGGTCCAGCACCCAGCGCAGTGCCGGCGCGTAGGCCCGGAGGATGAGGCGGGAGACGGGATTCTCCTCCATGGGCAGGAGCCTTTCCGAGGTCATGCGGAGCACGGCCGCGGCCAGAATCACGCCGACCGCGATGGACATGGGCCAGCCGGAGAGGGCGCTCCCGGCGCCGAATCCGTACCTCAGCACGGCATGGGTGCCAACGCAGCCGAGAAGTCCCGAGACCCCGGCCGTGATCCAGCGCGTCCTGCGCTTCCAGGTGGGCTCCTGGAGAGTCAAGAGCGCAAGGGATGGCACGATGGTCAGCGCCAGGACCACCGAGGCCGTGATGGCGAAGGTCTTGGTGTAGGCCAGGGGCATGAAGAGCTTGCCCTCCTCCCCCTCCAGGAAGAAGACGGGGATGAAGGAGAGGATGGTGTTGGTGACCGCCATCAGGATGGCCGGGCCCACTTCGTGGGCGGCCTCCTCGACCACCTTGAAGAAGCCTTCCCGGGTGCCGGTCTCGCCCTTGCGGCCGACGAGGTGGCGGTAGATGTTCTCGGTCATGATGATGCCCATGTCGGCCACGTCGCCGATGGCGATCGCGAGACCCGCCGCCGACATGATGTTGGTGTCGACCCCCAGGTAGTACATGGCCAGGAAGGCCAGGGCCATGGAAAGCGGAAGCGTGGCCAGGATGGAGAGGGAAGCCCGGATATGCAGGAGGAAAAGGAGAACCACCAGTCCCGCGCAGAGGAGTTCCTCCGTGAGGGTGTCCTTCAGCATGCCGATCGTCTCGTCGATGATGACGGACCGGTCGTAATAGGGGACGAGCTGGACCTTGGAGCGCCGTCCGTCGGGCAGGACCTTCTCCGGGAGGCCCGGGGCGATCCTCTCCACCCTCTCCTTGACGGCCCGGATCACGTCCCTGGGATTCGCGCCGACCCGGGCCAGGACGATCCCTCCTGCGGCCTCGACCCCTTCCTTGTTGAGCGCTCCCCTGCGGAACTCGGGACCGAGGGTCACCCGGGCCACGTTCTTCACGTAGAGGGGCGTGCCCCCCTCCTGGCGGACCACGATGTTTTCGAGGTCGGACACCGTCTTCACGAATCCCACGCCGCGCACGAAGAACTCGAGGCCGTTCTTCTCCACGACCTTGGCTCCCACATCGAGATTGGATCGGCGGACGGCTTCGAAGACCTGGGGCAGGGTGACCCGGTGGGCCCTCATCCGATCGGGATCCACGTCGATCTGGTACTCCCGGACGTGGCCTCCGACGGAAGCCACCTCGCTGACGCCGGGCACGGCGTTCAGCTGGTATCGCACGAACCAGTCCTGGAGGCTTCTCAACTCCGCCAGGGAGAAGCCTTCCCCCTCCAGGGTGTACCAGAACACCTGCCCCAGCGCCGTGGCGTCCGGCCCCAACACCGGAGTCACGCTCTCGGGCAGGCGGCTCTTGGCCGACGAGAGGCGCTCCAGGACCCTGGACCGGGCCCAGTAGTAGTCCGCGTCGTCGTTGAAGATCACGAAGACCATGGAGAACCCGAAGCCGGACATCCCGCGGATGGTCTTGACCTGGGGGGTCCCCTGCAGGGCGGCGGTGAGCGGGTAGGTCACCTGGGCGTCGACGTCCTGGGGGGATCTCCCAGGCCAATCGGCGAAGACGATGACCTGCTTCTCCCCGATGTCCGGGATGGCATCGACAGGCGTGTTCACCAGCGCCCAGGCGCCCCAGAGGGCGAGCGCGACCGCGACGACCCCCACCAGGAAGGGGTTCCTCAGGCACCAGGAGATGAGCTTGCGGGCGATCACGGTTGGGCGAGGCCTTTCGGGAAGAGCAGGCTGGGCTTCCCTTCGATCTGGGCCTGGGAATCCAGGAGGAAGTTGCCGTGGACTACCACGCGGTCCCCCTCGGCCAACCCGGAAAGGACGGGATAGAAGCCCCCCGCTCTGGGGCCCACCGTCAGCTCGCGGGCCTCGTACTTCCCCGGCTCCCGTTCCACGTAGACCACCTTCCGATTTCCCGTGTCCAGCACGGCCGTGGCGGGGACGGCCAGGGCGTCTCCCGTCGCAACAGCCTTGGCCTGGATGAGATTCATGTGGCAGGTCGGGCATTGCCCCGGCCCGGCCTCCCGGACCTCCGGATGCATGGAACAGGTCCAGACGGGCGATCCGGGGACCGGGGCGCCGGAGATCTTCTCCAGGGGCATCCCGCAGATGCGGCAGTCCCCGGTGGATTCCGAGACCGCCTCCGGATGCATGGGGCAGGCGAACTTCCCGGCCAGGAGCGAAGCCGCCTTCGTGCCGTCCGGACCCAGGCGGGAACGGATCAAGACCTTGGCGAACATCCCGGGCTTGAGCCTGCGGTCTGGATTCGGGAGGTTGATCCTCACACGGACCGTGCGGGTGGCCTCGTTCACCACGGGGTCCACGAAGGCCAGGGTGCCGGAGAAGCCTTGCCCCGGAGCCCCCTCCGCTTCCAGGATCGCGCTCTGGCCGAGCTCCACCCAGGGAAGCTCATACTCGTAGATGTCCGCATACACCCAGAGGATCGAGAGGTCCGCGATGGTGTAGAGGGGGTCCCCCGTCTTCACATACATCCCCTGACGGATGTTCTTCTCGATGACCACACCCCCTACCGGGGCATGCAGGGTCAACGTGACGCTGGCCTTGCCCTCCTTCTTGAGGTTTTCGATCTGCTCGGGGGTGACGCCCCAGAGCAGAAGCTTCTGCCGGGAAGCTTCCAGAGTGGCCTCCGCCGTGGCCCGGCCCGGCCCTCCGGCGGGTGTGCCTTCCAGGTGCCTGGAGGCCAGGAGGAGTTCGGTCTGGGCAAGTAGCAGGTCCGGAGAAAAGATGTCCACCAGGTGGTCTCCCTTGGACACCCGGATCCCGGTGAAGTCGACGTACAGGCGTTCGATGCGGCCATCGATCCTGGCGGAGAGGTGGGCGAGGGCGGACTCCGCTGTCTCGATCTTGCCGACGGTGCGCACCTCGTGCTCCAACGTGCGTCGCCGCAAGGGCTCGACCTCGATCGAGGCGATCCTCTGGGCCCCTTCCCCCAGGACCACGGTGCCGTCTCCTGAGCCGCCCGAGGCGGCGGGCGTCAGGTCCATCCCGCAGATCGGGCAGGCGCCAGGCTGGGGCAGACGGATCTGGGGATGCATCGAGCAGGTCCAGATCCTGGCTGCGGCGTCCTCGGCCGGCTGTGCCGCATCCTCCACTCTCGGAGGAACTCCATGAGCACCGTGGGAGGGGAAAAGATAACGCCCGCCCAGAAGGCCCACAAGAAGGGTGAGCACGACGATTCCGAAGATTCTCATGGGGTCTTCTCCTTGTTCTCCCACTTCTGCCAGGTCCCGTGATCCATGCCCAAGGCGGCCTCCAGCTCCGCCAGCGCCTTAGCGCGCCCGGAGACGGCACTGGCCCTGGCCAGGCGCACTTCCAGCAGCGTCCTTTGGAACTCCAGAACGTCCAGAAAGCCCCCCTCTCCGGCCGCCCCGTACCCCGCGATCGAGGCGGCCAGGGCCTGCTCCATCCTGGGCAGGATGGAGCCGGTGTAGAGGCTGATCTGGCGATCGGCGTCCCGGAGCATGGCCAGGGCGATCACGATGCGGGCCTGGAGGTCGTCGCCGACGCCCCGTCGCCTGGATTCGGCCTCGGCCGTGGCGGAGCGGGCCTCCCGGACAGCCGCACGGATCCTGCCCCCCCGGAAGGGGAGCATCAGCATGCCCGTGAGGCTGGCTTCCAGATCCCCCATGACCTCGTAGCCCAGGGTGATGTCCGGCACCCAGGCCCGGCGCGCATAGGCCAGGGCGTCCTTGCGTCCCCGGACCTCCTCGGCCATGGCGGCCAGCTCCGGATTCCTCTCCGCAGCGAGGCGGATCAGGTCGGGGTCCGAAATCGAGACGGGCTCCATCAGCTCGGGAGCGGGGAAGGGAAGCGGAAGAGCAGCCTCCCGCCCGAGCAGGGCGTTCAGGGCCGCGCCCTGGGCGGGCTTCCGGACCTGGAGCATCCTGAGTTCGTTCTCCGCGGCCTCCACTTCGACCTGGGCCTTGAGAAGATCCTCCTGACGCCCCAGGCCGACCTTCACGCGGACTGCCGCCAGTTCCATGACATCCTGGAGCAGGCGGAGCTTTTCAGACTGGACGGCCATGGACTCCCCCAGGTAGCTGTAGTCGGCCGATGCCGCAAGGACGCGCTCCTGGAGCAGGAACTTGGCGTTCTCGAAGCGGCGCCGGGCCGCCATGGCCTCGGCGAAGGCGGCGTCTTTCTTGAGGCCAGGCTTGCCCGCCAGCGGGATGGTCTGGGAAAGCTCGAGGGTCGTACGGTCCCAGGCGCGCATCTTCCCGGAGGAAGTCAGGTACTTGAAGGAGAGCTGGGGCTGCTCCCAGCTCCCCGCCGGGGACACGCGCTCCAGGGCCTGCCGCCAGAGGTGGTAGTCCGCCTCCAGGGAGGCGTTGCCGAGGAAGGCGTGCTGGAGCAGGGCATCGACGGCGAGAGGCTCCGAAAGCGCGGGGAGTCCGCGTTGGGGGCGGGGGGGGCCGTACGCCTTCCCTTCGAGGGCCGCGGCCGCCCGCTCTTCACGAACTCCCCTCGGCTCCCCGCAACCCGGGCATGCGAGGAACAGAAGGACTGCCCACGAAACAGGGTACATTCCACAACCTTGCGAACGATTCACGAGATCCTCCTTACTTCACTTCACAGCTGGCGCCCCTGCAGGTCGCGGGAACAGCCCGCGAACATCGCACGGAGCGCGGCCAGAGCGCCTTGTAGGAAGGGGATCTAGAGACGGAGTGGGACGATGAATCCGATGCTACCGGGGTCCCAGCCCGGCTCGATCCTGGAGTGCAGGATCGGTGCAGCCGAAGGGGTCACGGGAAACAGCAACGTCGCGGGCAGCGCCAAAGAAAAGAAACTCCCGTCCACCACCTCAGCCGTCGCGGAAGGAAGGGTGCCGATCGGAAGGGTCTTCTGGAGGACGCAGGGGCTTCCCGGAGCCCCCCCCGCAGGCTTCCTGGAAGGGGCGGGGCAGGGACAGGAAGTCCCGGCTGAACGTTCCGCCGTGCAGCAGCAACACGGCGCCGCCTTGGCGGCTGACATCGGACAGGCCGGAACGCTCACGGGAACCAGCGCCGACACCGGCAAGGCGACCGCCACGCCCAGGAGCGAGATTTTCCACAGGGATCTCATCGCACCGCATTCTCCCGCTTCCCTGGGATGGGGTCAAGTCACCTCACCGGTCGGGATCGACCTTGGCATGGACGTTCAGGATCCGCTTCCCTATAGTACGGTGCATCGCCATGCAGACTTCAGGCCGGTACCGCCTGCCCGCCCGTCCCGGCCGAAAAGGCCTGGCCCTCCTCGTCGTGGTAGGCGTTCTGGGCGTGATGGCCGTCCTGACGGTCTGCTTCCTGACCATGGCCCGGATGGAGAGGAAGGCTTCAGACCGTCGCGTGAACGCCACGCGGGCCCTCCTGCTGGCACGATCCGGGATGGAGGACGTCCTGGCCCGCCTGAACGCCGGCCAGGATCCCCTGGACGCCGTCAGCCGCTACGCCGGGGAGGACTGGGACAACAACGGGACCTTGAACCTGGACGAACCGGCCAACGAGGTCTTCGGCCGGGGCAACCTGGACCGCGAGACCTGTCCCGTCGCCCAGGCCATGCGCCCTTCCTTCTTCGTCCGAAATGGCGCCACCCCCTCCCTGCTCGACGTGGACGGGCGCAGGCGCGGCCTCTCGGGCCGCCTGACGCCGGCCTCTGCGAAGACGGCCCTGACGTATGCCACGAAAGTGGAGGACGAGTCGGGCAAGATCAACGTCAACGGCGGCTTCCTGGACACGGGGAACCGCGACGCCTCCTTCGGGGACGCCATCCCCGATTTCCGGGACCCCTGGATCCAGGCCACCGCGGCGCAGGACCTGGGACGGGGCTGGAACGGCCAGCTCGTGCGCATCCTGAACCTCCTCGGATCCCAGACGGAAGTGGGCATCGCGACCCTGGGCACGAAGGTCCTGGCCAGCCGCCCCCTCGGAGGATACCGTTCGGTCCGACAGCTCCAGGCCCTGATCGGGACCGCCAAGGACCTCTCGCCCTGGCTCACGACGAGAAGCTGGGTGGACAGGAAGGTGGTGCGCCCCAACACCCCTGCGGGAGCCGCCTCCCAGAATGCCGTGAGCGACCTGAAGATGCTGAGGCCTGCCCTGAAGCTGGACGAGACGGGCCGGCCGCCCGTGAACCTGAACGCCGCGGCCAGGCCCGTCCTCCTCTCCCTGGTCCAGGATCTCTCCGGAACCTACTTCTTCTTCAACGATCCCGCCTCCTATCCCGCCATCCCCTACACCATCAGCCCGCCCACGGCCGTCTCCGTCGTGACCCAGATCCTCGCCCGCCGCCAGGTCCGCCTCTTCTCGGACTGGGGGGACTTTGGCGCCGCCTGCGACGTCATGGTGCCGACCGCGATCACCGGTATGAACCCGGGCGCGCAGGGAGGCCGGAACCTCTGCGGGGCGGATCTCCTGAAGGCGAACTTCGACCCCAACACGAAGCTCAACAAGGAATCCCCGGACCAGCTGATGTGGCGCTGGATCGACAAGTCCGACCTCACCGTCTGGAGCACCGAAGGCTGTTTCCACCCGACGGGCGTGTTCCGCATCTCCTGCCAGGGCCGCGTCACGGACCTTGCCGGAAGGGTCCTGGCCCAGGCCGAGGCCGTCTCCAGCGTGGAGGCCTTCAGGCTCCTGCGCCAGACCACCCAGAAGGATTTCGTGGCCTCCAGAACCCTCACCCCCCCCGCAGGGGAGCCCCGCTACCTCTCCCTGGCTCCCGCCGTGATGGGGGATCCGGCCCTGCCCCTCCAGGGCTACGGGGCGACGGCCTCCGCACTCTGGTGGGGAGGCACGCCCCCCCCGACCGGCCAGGGCCTGGCGGCCATGACCTATCCCTGCCCGGTCACGGCGTTGCCGGGGAATGCCGCCGAGTTCGACGGCTCCATCGCCCTGGCCACCGTGGAGATGCGGACCGTCCATCCGGCGTCCGGCACGCTCAAGTTCCTCCAGCACTTCGACGACTCCTGGAACGCCGAGACCGTCTCGGGCGGCACGCCGGCCCAGAGGCTGTTCGGAGGGACCGGTCCGGACGGCAAGCTCCAGAACGACCTCACCGCCAGTGTGTGGCCCGATCCGGCCCTGCCCCTTCCGGCCAGACAGCCCAACACCCTGCTTCCGGACGGCATGAGCCAACAGTCCTCCCGCAGCCCCTGCTACCAGGCCAGGACCAACATCCCGGGCACCCAGGCGGGCGAAGTCACCCCCAGCACCCATGGCGCGCTCGGCTACTGGATCAAGTCTTTCCAGCCCTTCCGTCAGATCGAGTTCTGCTGTGTCCGGACGAAGTTCACCGGGGACACCCAGGCCATCGTCACGGGAAGGCGACTGATGGGATTCCCTTACGGCGAGCAGTTCGGCATGCTTGTGGAGTCCGCCGCCGTGCTCTCAGACGCCCCCAATCCTTCCCCACTCCCCCCCTTCATGGAACGCCAGCACAAGGCCTGGCGTCAGGACGACCCCCAGCTTCCTCCCCTCACCTCCCACAAGCTCCTGCTCCCGGGAGGCCGCTGGGAGATGGTCACGGGCGCCTGGGACTCGGACAGGCTGGATCCGAGCCAGGACGTCCTGTACCGACTCGATGCCCTGCGCCCGACGACCAGCCAGGACAACGTCGCGCCGACCTACCCCCCGTATACGCTCACCGTCAGCGAGGAGCTCCTCCCGGACACCTCAGCCTACCTCGCCATGGGGGAGGTCCGTAGCATGACGCTCCTGCAGACGAGCGCCCGCCATGGCGCCGTCCTGGACGAGTTCGCGATCTGCGATTTCGGGGACGACGATTCCACCGCCGTGCCTGCGGAGCCGTTCCAGCGGGCCCTCCGCTGGAAGGACCTGAGATGGAGGGCAGGCCGCTACTACAAGGAGGGCAATGCCGCCTTCACCTCCGCCGTCCTGAGCCCCCTCGCGGGACGCAAGGCGGTCCTGCTGAGGGCCCGCTGGACCCAGTACCTCCCGAACGAGCCGCGCAAGGAGATCCGCAGCAACGCCCAGTTCTCCCCCGACCCTCCGTCCTCGGGCCAGGACCGCCTCATCGATCCCCGCCTGAACGGGACCGGCGACCTGGCCCCCCGTCTGGATCTGGAGCTTCTGGATGCCACGGGGCCCCTCCCGGCCGTTCTTCAGCCGCTCACCCAGGGGGCTGCCATCGGCCGGACCCTCGATGCCTTCCGCTACCGCGTGACCTTCAGGGTCACCCCCGTGAATCCCGCCAATGGGGCCGCGGACATCCTGAACCAGCCCGTGTTGGAGACTCCCGTCCTCGATGACATCACCTTCGAATGGCAGTCGGATGCGGGGCCCAGAATCCTGGGCTGGGGGGAATAGCGTCAACCCCGTGAGGAGACGAGCATGAAGCCTTCGGATCGCAAGGCCCTTGCCCTCATCGTCGTCCTGTCCATCCTGGGGGTCCTGACCGTCCTGGCAGCGGCCTTCGTCACCCTGTCCCGCCTGGAACGGAAAGCCTCCCTGCAGCGCATGCACCAGACCAAGGCCGTCCTCCTGGCCCGCTCCGGCATCGAGGACGTCCTCGCACGGATCCGCACCGGCCAGAATCCCTGGATGCCGGCAACGGCCTGGCGGGACGACCGGAGTCCCTCCTTCCATGCCGGGATGCCCGCCCCCACCGCCATGACCGTGGACTCCAGGGTGCTGGGGTACTCCGGCCGCCTGTCCGACCCGGACCGCTACGCGCTACGGATCGAGAGCGGAGGTTTCCACGTCAACGGAGGGGATCCGGCCCAGGCCCCAACGCTGGGGTACAACGCGGTGCTGAGACGGATGCTGGGGACCCTGGCGGAGGCCATCGACCGGGAGACGATGCCCCGGCATGGGGTGCTGACGGAAACCGACGGCTGGACCCTCGTCGACCGACGCCCCGCCGGAGGCTGGAAGGACTTCGACCAGATCCGCCGGGTGGCCCTGGGGGGCGTCCAGGCGAAGCTGGACCTGCTCAAGCCCTACCTCTGCCTGCATGCCTGGGTGGACGTGAAGGTGATCCGGCCCACGGCCCGCCGGGAATGGAACGCCCAGCCCTTCCGCTGCTGGGCCGAGATCCGCCAGGGCATGCCCAATGCCAGGACGGACCCTGCGGCATCCCCGTCCCGGGACGCTCCGGATTTCGAACGGGTGGGGACGAGGCTGACGGGCAGGGCGCCCGTGGACCTGGCCTGGGCAAGGCAACGCAAGCCGGCCCTGATCGCCCTGCTGGCGGGGCTGGAAGGCGTCTACCTCAACGAGCGGAAGGCCGAGCCCCATGGCACCCCCCTCGGCCACGCCGGCGAGGACTGCGTGGGCCGGATGAACCTCGCCTCCATCCCCCTGAACTGGGACACACCGAACGACTGCGAGGGGATTTCCCAGCAGATCCTGGCCTGGACGACCGAGATCCGGACCTGGGAGCAGTGGGACGCCTTCTGTAACCGTCTCGTCTTCCCGAACGTCGTCGCATCCGCCGGTGCGGAGAATGCCGCCGCTGCCGCGGCCCTGGCCGCCGCCCAGCAGGCGCATGACGACGCCCAACGTGAGCGGGAAGACGCGGCGCGGGCGATCCCTGGCAGGGAGGAGGAACTCAGCGATGCCGAGGTCGGCGGGGACGAGGATGCGATCGCCTACGCCCAAGCCCTCCTGGACGCTGCCCGCACCCGCCTGGAGAACGCCGAGGACAGCCTGGCCGACACGCTGGAGCCCCTCCAGGACGCCCTGGCCGCCTTCCGGGCAACCCGGGACCCCGCGGACATCCAGGAGGCCTGCCGATCCATCCTGAAGGCGAACTTCAACCCGAATTCGGACCTGAACAAGTTCAACCCGAACGCGACGCAGTGGAGGCTCGTGGACAAGTCGGACCTGACGCGCTACTCGACGGAATTCAGCCTCCAGCCGCTGGGGGCCCTGAGGGTGTCGAGCGTGGGAAGGGTGGTGGACGCCTCCGGGCGCCTCCTGGCACGCCAGGAGCTTGAAGCGGAGGTGGACGGCCCTTCCCTCCTTCGCCTGACCAGCCAGGGGGAATTCGTGGCAGGGAACCTGGGAAACCCGGATGTTGCGGGGGACGAGACGGACTTCCGGACCCCGGGGGATCCGCTGTACCTGGGCCTCAGTAACGGGACGTTGCGCACCTGGGGCAGGGACTTCCTGGCCGACCCGCTGGAGAAGGGCCTCGGCCTCCAGAGCTATCCCCAGCCCGACACCGGCCCGGGACGGGCTCCCGCCTCCTTCGACGGAAGCCTCCAGCTGGCCACGATCGAGACGGAGACGGACGCGCTGTTCGGACAGACGGGAGGCCGGATGCTCGCCCTGGCACGCTTCGACCAGGGGATAGACCTGAACGTCGCCGTAGGGGACCGCACCTGCAGGCCGGATGACCTGGAGGTGACTTCCCCTGACCTGAACAGGAGCGTCCTGAACCGCACTCGCCCGAACACCCTGTTCCCGGACGGGTGCTATGCCGAACGCGGACGGGAGCCCGGCTACGCCATCCTGGGCAACCTGCCCCCCCGGCACGGCCTGATCAGCTTCTGGGCCAAGCCCAACTACGACTTCTCGAAGATCCCCCTGTTGCGCCAGAACGGGAGCACCTGCAAAAGAGGCCATCTCTTCTTCCACGCCTCCAAGACCAGGCTCGCCGTGGACAGATGGAATGAATGGCTACAGCCCCATAAAACCCAGTTCTTCGGCCTGGCCCATGCCTTGTCGCCTGCGTTCGGGGGGACAGAAACCCTCGGGGTCCTGTTCGAGATCTCTCCCCAGCTGGACGACAGGCCCATCGAACGCGTGTACCGCGTGTTCCCCAGCTGGCCCCCCAGGACCTGGAAGCTGATGACCTTCTATTGGGACTTCGAATCCAGCGGAGCCTCTTCCGGGGACCAGGGAGGGGAGTTCGTGCTGGACGGGACCTCCCGCGGCTCCTCTGACGTCTACGGCTCTGGCGTGAACCGCCCCGAGCTGGCCGAGGACCTCACGACGGACTTCAACCTGCTCCCCAACGGCCCCGAGCACCTCTTCGTCCTGGGCAGCCGCCTGAACTGGGGCGGGGCCCACGGCCTGTACTGGTCCTTCTGCGGCTCGGGGGCGGATGCCACGTTCGACGAGCTGGCCGTCTACGACTTCGGACAGGACCCCTCCAATGCCGCCGCCACGGGCCTGGCCTCCACCCGTTACCAGGGCGGCCGCTACTACCTGGGGATGGCCTACACGCGCTACGGGGATCCTCCCCTGGCGGACCGGGCGCCGGAATGGACCAGCGCCCCGATCCGGCTGCCGACCGGCTCGCGACTGGAGGCCATCTCCTGGACCCTCTCCCCTTCGCTCCGCCACTGGCTGGAACTGGAGCTCCTCTCCCCCGACGCGGGCGGGTATCTGGACGGAAACGAGTCCTCCAGCCGGTCCGGGAACGTGGGCGCAAACCAGGCCTGGGGTCTCAACAGGATCCCCGGGGACTTCCGGGCCCATGTCGTCTTCCGTCGAGCCCCTCCGCTCCCATCCAGCCTCCTGGACACGCCAAGGCTGGACGACCTGAGTTTCACCTACACGCCATCGGGAGGACGTCCCATCCTCGCTTGGGAAAGGCGGTAGGGATGAAGCGCTGCGGCGGACTGGCCCTCTTCATCGTGATCGGGGCCCTGGGCGTCATGTCCATCCTGGCGATGGGCTTCATCACCCTGGCCCAACTGGAGCGGAAGGCCTCCGAGCGGCGGGTGAATGCCACCAAGGCCCTCCTCCTGGCCCGCTCCGGGATCGAGGATGCCCTGGCACGGCTCTCGGCCGGACAGGACCCCTCCTTCCTCCAGAACCGCTTCGGCGGGGAGGATGCAGACCTGTCCGGCGGGCCGCTCTCTCCCACGGAGGCCTCCCAGGAGATCTTCCGCCCCGGCCTGACGGATGTGGAGACCTGTCCCGTCGGCCATGCCCTGCGCCCCTCCTTCCCAGCCCTCATGGGAACCTCTCCCCTGTCCGCCCCGCTGGATGCCCGGCAGCGGGGCTATTCAGGCCGCCTGGCCGCGCCGTCCAGCGGCGCGAGGTGCCTCTACGCCCTGAAGGTCGAGGACGAGTCGGGCAAGATCAACGTCAACGGAGGCGTTCTGGGAGGGCCGCTCACAGCCGGCTGGAACGGACAGCTCCTGCGCATCCTCAACCTCCTGGGATCCCAGCCGGAGGTGGGGATCCCGGGCCTGGGGACGGCTGTCCTGACCGTCCGTCCTGCCTCAGGCTACCGCTCCATCGTCCAGCTCCAGGGCCTGGTCGGGACGGCCAAGGACCTTTCTCCGTTTCTGACGGCGAGGAGCTGGGTGGATGCCAAGGTGATCCGCCCCAACGTCGTCGTTGCCTCCCCCACATCCTGGCGTTCCATGAGCGACCTGAAGCTGTCCCGGCCCGCCCTGAAGCTGGAGGAGGGAGGACGTCCTCCCGTCAACCTGAACTCGGCCAGCCGTCCCGTCCTCATGGCGTTGGTCCAGGACCTGGGCGGATACTATTTCAAGCCGCATCAGGCTACGGTCTCGGCCCCCGCGTTCTACGTCCTTTCCCCTCCCACGGCCACCTCGGTCGTAGAACAGATCCAGACCCGTCGCCGGACGACCCCCTTCAGGGATTGGGGCGATTTCACGGCCTTCGCCGATTCCCTCGTTCCGACCGCCATCTCCGGCATGAACGCGGACTCCAGGGGCGTCCGAAACCTCTGCGGGGCGGACCTCCTCAAGGCCAACTTCGACCCCAACAGCATGCTGAACAAGGATCTCCCGGACCAGCTGATGTACCGCTGGATCGACAAGAGCGACCTCACCGTCTGGAGTACGGAAGGATGCTTCTCCCCGACAGGGGTGTTCCGCGTCTCCTCCCTGGGTCGCATCACGGACGCCAACGGACGCCTCCTGGCCGCCGCCGAGGCCTCGACGAATGTGCAGGCCTTCCATCTCCTGAGACAGACCACCCAGAGGGACTTCGTCTCCGGAAGAACCCTGACCCCGCCTGCCGGAGAACCCCGCTACCTCTCCCTGGCCTCCCCCATGACGGATCCGGCCTTGCAGGGCTACGGAGCGACGGCTTCCGCAGCCTGGTGGGGTGGCACCGCACGCTCCGAGGGTCTGGCCGTGATGACCTATCCCTGCCCGATCACGGCCCTGCCGGGGAACGCCGCCGACTTCGACGGCTCCATCGGCCTGGCCACGCTGGAGATGACGGCCGTCAACCCCACGGCAGGCACCTTCATGTTCCTCCACCACTTCGACGATGCCTGGGATGCCGAAGCCATTCCGGGAAGCCCGGCTTCCCGCAGGGCGATCGGCGCCTTGGGACCCGATTCCAGACTGCAGACAGACCTCTCCGCGAACACCTGGCCGGACCCTGCTCTGGGGGCCCCGGCCAACGAACCCAACACCTTCCGACCGGACGGCCTCCATCAGCAGTGGCTCAGAAGCCCCTGCTACCAGGCCCGGGGCAACATCCCGGGAACCCAGCCAGCGGACCTCTACCCCAGCACCCACGGCGCAGTCGGCGCATGGATCAAGCCCCTCTACGGGGCGGGCATTTCGTACGACGTCTCGTTCACCTGCGTCCGCAAGTCGGGGGCGTACACCCAGGCCCTCTCGATGGGGCTGGACATCTACAACATCTGGAGCACGGTGTTCTGCGGCGTCGTCGCCGAGACCTGGACGACGGCCCAGGATACGGGATGTGAGCGGCAGGCCGGCTACAACCGGGGCTGGAGCCAGCCTCTCCTGCCCGGGGCACGCTGGCAGTTCCATGCCTGCGCCTGGGATCTGGACGTATCGGACCTGAACAGGAACGTGATGTACCTCCTGCGCGATCTCAGGGGAGGCCTTCAGCCGCAATCGAGGAATCCCCCCTATCCGAACCTCTCGGTGGCCTTGAGCACGGATCTGGTCCCGGACAACACGGTCTATTTCGTCCTGGGAGGCCATCCTGATTCGGAGCATGCGGGGTCGCAGGAGAACGACTCGGGAAAAGGTCTCCACGCCACCGTTCTCGACGAGTTCGCGATCTGCGACTTCGGGGACGCTGACGCGATGCTCCCCACGGCGTTCAACGGGGCCGTCACCTGGGCCAACTCCCGCTGGAGAGGAGGCCGCTACTACAAGGAAGGCGACGGCTCCTTCACCTCTGCGGCACTGTTCCCCTCCGGAGGCCGGAGGATGCGCCTGCTCCAGGCGGTCTGGACCCAGTACCTGCCCAAGGAATCCCGTAAGGAGATCGTCCATATCGCTGGACTGGTCACCCCTGCCGTCCAAGGACAGGGCCGGCAGATCGACCCCAACCTCAATGCGCCATCCCCGAACGACCCCCGGCTGGAGCTGGAACTCCTGGACGCGTCGGGAACGGCCGTCCTCCAGCCTATCGGACAGCGTGTTCCCATCGACCGCATCCTGGACGCCTTCCGCTACCGGGTGCATTTCAAGGTCCGTCCCATGGACGTCCCGAACCAGCCCGTATTGGAAACCCCGGTCCTGGACGACATCACCTTCACCTGGCAGGCGGCCACCGGTCCCAGGATCCTGGGCTGGGGCGAATGAAGGCCCGCCTCCCCGGGGCGTCCAAGGGCTTCGCCCTGATCCTTGTGGCCGGCGTCCTGGGTGTCATGACCGTCCTGGCCATCTGTTTCCTGACCCTGGCCCAGATGGAACGGCGTGCCAGCCAGCAGCGCCTCCATACCACGAAAGCCCTTCTCCTGGCCCGCTCCGGGGTCGAGGACGCCCTGGCAAGACTGGAGATGAACCAGGACCCCGACGCGGACGCCAGCCGCTACGGCGGGGAGGACTGGAACGCCTCGGACGCCCTCGACGGGCCCGAGCCGGCGGCCGAGCGCTATGGCCCGGGGCGCCTGGATGCGGAGTCCTGCCCCCTGCCTTTCGCGCTTCGCCCCTCCTTCTGCGTGCGGCAGGCGGATGCCACACCGGCCCTGATCGGCGTGCAGGGGGAGTCCCGGGGCTACTCCGGGGGCCCGACCGGGGACAGCGGGAGCCGGTATGCCCTCAGGATCCTGGGCGGGGGAATCCATCTCAACGGGGGGAATCCCGGAGCGGACAGCTGGAGGCAGAGCTACCTCGGGACCCTGAGGCGGATCCTGGGGGACCTGGGCGAGGCCCTCGACCGCGAAGACGGCACGGCCGACGGCCTTCCGGTCTCGCGGGCCGATGCGGAGGCCCTCCTCGACAACCGACCCTCCGAAGGATGGCGGAGCTGGGAGGAGGTCCGCTCCTTCCTAGGGGACCAGGGGAAGTTCGACGCACTGAGGCCCTGCCTCTGCCTGAGGTCCTGGGTGGACAAGGGCGTGATCAAGCCCAACCTCTGGGCCGGCTCGGGGGGTATCCCCTGCCGGAGCCGGCTGGACGGCACCGCCCTCCATGGTACCCGCCCGGACGACTCCCTGGACCGCTCCCCCGACCTGGAGCGCACCTGGGAATGGGGATGGCCTGCCTCCAGTCCCAACCCGACCGAAGGCCGGGCCCCGGTCAACCTGGCCTGGGCGCGCCACCGGAGGCCCGTCCTGATCGCGCTCCTGTCCAACCTGAGGGGGACCTGGCTGGACGAGTCCCAGGGATCCAGCGCCCAGACCCTGCTGGGCCCGAGACCGGCGGACGTCTATGCGGTCACCGATGAGGCCCTGATCGCAAACACCTGGAGCGAGGACGACGAGTGCCACCTCACCGCCGCCAGCCTGATGGCCTGCACGTCCCCCCTGGCCACCTGGCAGGAATGGAACGCCTTCTGCGACTCCCTGGCCTTCTCCGGGGACGCCGACGCCCCCCAGGCCAAGCGGGATCTCCTCAAGGCCCAGTTCAACCCCAACGCCGACCTCAACAAGTTCAACCCCAACGGCATCCTGTGGAAGCTCGTGGACAAGAGCGACGTCACGGTCCCTACGACGGAGTTCAGCCTCTTCGATGTCCAGGAGCGTGAGGTCAGCTCCCTCGGGAGGATCCTGGATGCCTCCGGGCGACTGCTGGCCAGCCGGACGGTGACCGTCACCTTGGCCCCGCCCCGGGTGGCGCGTGTGAGCACGCAGCGGGAGTTCGCCTGCGAGGATCTGGGTGTGGCGGATCTCGACGGGGACGAGCAGGGCGTGCGTATGCCGGGGTACGTCGTCTCGGGACGTGACGCCTTCGTGTCGGAAAGCCTTCCCGAACTGGCCTCCACGAGGACCTGGGGGCACCGCCTGGACGTACGGTCCCGCTACCCGTCCAGTTGGATGTCGGGTGCCTCGAACGGAAGCTCGCTCCAGACCTACCCCGAACCCTGCACGGACGGAGGATCAGGCCTGACCCTGAACCCCGCAGACTACGACGGCTACCTCCAGCTGGCCACGCTGGAAACCCCGGAGGATGCCTATTACGGAGCCCCGGCCCCGCGGCGCCTGACCTCTCTGGGAAGCTTCGACGACGCCTTCGATCTGGACAAGGCCCTGGGGGATCCCGCCTGCGTCCCCGATACGGCCCAGGCCACCTACGCCTGGGGAGCCCCCCCTGCACTTCCGGAGCTGGGCTTCAGCATCCTGAGGAGCGACCATGCCAACACCCTCTATCCCGATGGGGTCTACTCCTGCCTGGGCAGGGCCCCTGCCTTCCGGGACCGGGACAACACCCCTCCTCTGCACGGAACGATGTCCTTCTGGGTCAAGAACGACGATCACACCGCCTTCAAGCACGACGAGTCCCGCGGCAGGCTGTACCTCTCCAGGACCAACTACGGGTTCGACCCTGATGTAGGACTCTCCAGCCAGATCTTCCTGGTCGGTTATTCCCGCAACTGGCGGTACTGGTCGGGCACGCCCATGCTCTCCGCATCCTTCGAGATGCAGCGGGAGTATTCCGGATCGGAGTCCCTCTTCGAGCACGGCTTCTACATCAACCCTTCCCCCTTCCAGTCCCCCCGCTGGCGCCTCATCACCTTCGCCTGGGACTTCCAGGGAGCCGACGGCGCCGCCTGCGGGGAGTTCCTCCTGGACGACGGAAATGCCTCCCCGGACCAGCGCGCTTCCAACAACCACTACGATTTCGACACGATCGAGAGCGATCCCACCGTGGCCACGGACCTCACGGTGGACGACCGCCACGGGGCCCACCTCATGACCCTGGGCCCCTGGGACCGGGCCTTCTACGAAGGAGGGTGCGGGGACAACTTCGGCCGTGGCGCCGACGCGACCCTCGACGAGTTCGCCGTCTGGGATTTCGGGAACGGGACCTGCGGAGAGGACGGCCCTGGACGGACCCTGGCCCTCCACCGCTACCGGGAAGGACGCTACTACCGGGAGGACTCCTGGCCCGACGGGGGTCTCCTCGGCCCCCTCTCCGACCGGAGAGCAGGGCAGTATCTGAGCGCTCCCCTCCGTCTTCCTGCGGGCTCCAGGATCCAGAAAGTCCATTGGACCTGGTTGCGCCCTGCCGCCCTGCCGGACGACTACGCGGAGATCGCGCTCACCCGGGACGAGCCGGGACCGGGCGGCTGGGAGTACCTCTGGGAGGAAGGCCGGAGCCGATCCGTCCGCGCCCCCGGCTGGACTCCGGAGCGCCAGCGCTGGGATCTGGGTCGGTCGCCACCCTCCCCCTTCCGCCTCCAGGCCGTCTTCCGGCGCCGGACGCCGCTGGAGGCGGACGTTCCCCTGCTCGAATCCCCGGTTCTCGACGACCTCAGCGTCGTCTACACGCTCCCCGGCGGGGGTCTGAGGAGCTGGGAGGAAAAGTAGCGTCTGGACGCTGATATACTGTGGGGTCGCATGATGCAACCGTCCGACCGGATCCCTCGTTTTCCCCGCCGAGGCCTCGCCCTCATCATCGTGGCCGGCGTCCTGGGCGTCATGACCGTGTTGGCGACCGGCTTCGTCACCCTGGCCCGGCTGGAGCGGCGGGGGCCCCCCCGCCGCCG
>Ga0080064_1000382_pt1 | contig 121700 bp, 117 predicted proteins | sample Subgrocontami54m_FD_69260 | JGI IMG/M metagenome (GOLD analysis project Ga0080064, IMG submission 69260) | Subsurface groundwater microbial communities from S. Glens Falls, New York, USA - GMW46 contaminated, 5.4 m (SPADES assembly) (version 2) ...
TCCGGCTCGCCCTTGGCGCGCCATCTGGTAGCCGTCGATCATCGTGACCACGGAAGATATCTCGCCCGGGATGTTCACCAGGATCGCGGTGGTCGACCCGCCGTAGGACGCGCCGTAGTAGATCCCCGCCAGCATGATCAAGGAGGAAGTCGGGTTGAGCGTGAAGGTGATCGGCAGCAGCATCGCGATGGTCGCCACCGGCCCGATGCCGGGCAGCACACCTACCAGCGTGCCGAGCAGCACGCCGATCACGCAGTACATGAGGTTGAGCGGCGACACCGCTACCTGAAGGCCAAGCCACAAATTCGCCAGCATCAATTCCATGTGCGGTTCTCCTATTGCGCGAATTCAGGCCACATCGGAAAGGGCAGATTCAGCCCCCAGACGAAAATCACCCAGGAGAGGAAGGCCATGAAGAGCGACAGCCAGGCCACCTCCTTCCACTTGAATTCGTGGCCGCCTAAGGCGCTCACAGCAGTCAGTACGACCGTGGCGATCATCAATCCGGCGGGCTTGAGGATGTAGCCGTAGAGAACGCAGCCGATGATGATGAACAGGATCGGCCGCCAGTTGATCTTCGGCACCGGAGGACCATCGAGGACGAACGAGCGGACAAAAACGATGAGGCCGAGAATCGCGGTAATGCTGCCCAGCCAGGTCGGAAAGTACCCGGGCCCCATGCGCAAAGCGGAGCCATAGGCGTAATGGGTGACCCCGTAAATACCGATGAAAAGACCGGCTGCGGTGAAGACCGCGCCCGACCAGAAGTCCTTGGGGCTCTTAATGAGCATCGGGTTTTCCTCCTCAGGTATACCCGGGGTTGGGCTTGATTTTTAGCTGCATCTTTCCCCGGCGCGCGAAGTGTAGCATGGCTGACAATTCAGTCAGGCATATGAAAATTGTCTTGCTTCTGACGAAAGGCTGACGGTGTCCCTACCAGGAAAATCATCCGCAATTCCCTGCTGCTGACTTGCCTGCTGCTGACTTGCCTGCTGCTGACTTGCCTGCTGCTGACTTGCCTGCTGCTGACTTGCCTGCTGCTGAGTCTCTCCTCATGCGGCAAGCCGCCGTCCCTGAGCCGCCTTGCACCCGACGCGACCGTCCTGGCGTTCGGCGACAGACTGACCTTCGGTACCGGCGCCAGGGAGGAGAGCTACCCCGCCCAGCTCGCGCCGCTGATCGGGCAGGTGCTCAAGGACCGCAGCCTGAAGTCGGACCCCGTGCACCCGAACGCCCTGGGCTGCGGGATCATCGCGCGGAGGCTCGCCGCCCTGCTGAAAAAGAGCGGCGCCATCTGATTCGCTCGAAGCGCGCCAGGTCTTCCGGCCGGTCTACATCCCAGACTGCATCGAGCGCCTGCCAGCGATAGCCGAGCCTGTTCAGCGTTGCCGCCGTCGTGCTCAGGACGTCCGCACCACCCCACTGAACCGTTTGAAAAATCTCTGGCTTAACGCCTCTAAGCCCGATCAGGGCGTACCCGCCGTCTTCCGCCGGCCCGAGCACCGCGTGCCGCCCCGCGGCCAGGAGGCGCAGCGCACGCCCAAGATAGTCTGCGGTGAATACCGGAATGTCACTGCCGATGAGGATGAAATGCCCGCTGCGCCGTTGCCCCTGCTTGAGCGCGCGGTACATCCGCTCGCCCAAGTTTGCGCCGCGCTGCGGCAGCAGTTGGATCCGGTAGTGCCGCGCGAGCGTCACCAGCAGCGCGTGCCGCGCGTTCGGCAAACCATGCAGTTCGACTCTCGCCCCGGTGGCGCGCGCGACCTCCAGGGTTCGGCACAGCAGCAGCCGGTGAAGGCGGGCCGCGCCCCAGGCGCCAAGCAGCGGAATCAGCCGCGACTTGGTCTGGCCGGGAAGCGGCGCGCGCGCAAACACCGCAATGGTGGCGCGGCCGCGCCTCATCGATAACGCTTCGCGAGCGCCTCGGGCGCCACACCCAAGGCGAAGCCGAGCCGGAGCCCCCACATCAGCAGCGTGGTGCGCAGGACGCCGCGCGACTCCCAGCGCCTGCCGGAGGTCGTCACGCGCGCCTTGAGACAAACAGGCTGCGCGAGGCGCCGCAGCCGTGTGCACAATTCGATGTCCTCCATGAGCGGGATTGCCGCATAGCCGCCGACTGCCTCGAACAGGTCGCGGCGCACGAAAATCGCCTGATCGCCCGTCGCGATACCGGTGATCCGCGAACGAAGACTCATCATGAAACCAATGCAACGCAGCAGCGGATGCCGTCCCGCAATGCGGACGTCGAAGCGCCCCCAGGGGGCCCGCCGCAGTCCCGACTGAATCAAGGCGCCCGCCCCGGCTGGCAGCCTGGTATCAGCGTGCAGGAAAAGCAGTACTCCGCCCGTCGCCACGGCGGCGCCGGCATTCATCTGCGCGGCGCGCCCGCGCTCGGCAACCAGCGTCAGATCGCTCAATCCGAGGGCGCGCTCAGGCGTTCCATCCCGGCTGCCGCCGTCCACCAGGATGACCTGGTGGCCGCTTGCGCGATAGCACTGCAGCGCGGCGAGCGATTCGTGTATCTCCGCAGATTCGTTCAGCGCGGGAACGATGATTGAGATGGCTGGAGCGCCAACGGCCTCGGTGCGGATAGCGGGTTCAGCCGAGACGCCAGGCATGGTAGCGCTCCAGAAAGCGCAGCGCCCTCTGCGGCGCGTGCGCACGCCTCCAACCTCCGGCCACATGCTTGTTCGCCTCGGCGAAGCTGGGGTAGACGTGGATGGCGCCAAGTATCTTTTTCAGGCCGATGCCGTGGCGCATCGCAATCACAAACTCGGTGATCAGGTCCGCTGCGCGCTCCCCCGCAATGGTGGCGCCGAGTATTCGGTCCTTGCCGGGTTCCGTCAGCACTTTCACGAAACCCTCCGTCGCTTCGTCAGTGATCGCGCGGTCCAGCTCGCCGAGATCGTAGCGCGTCACTTCGCAGGCGATGCCGCGCTCCGCGGCCTCTGACTCGCTCAGACCGACGCGCGCGACCTCAGGATCGGTGAATGTCGCCCAGGGAATCACCGAGTAATCGGCGCGCACCCTGCGCAGGCCGCCGAACAAAGCATTCACCGACGCATACCATGCCTGGTGCGCCGCCGTATGGGTGAACTGGTAGGGCCCGGCGACATCCCCGCAGGCGTAGATGTTCGGGTAGCGCGTCTGCAAATAGTCGTTGATCGCCACGCTCCGCGCCGCGCCCAGCGGAATGCCGAGTTCCTCGAGTCCGTATCCCTGGGTATTGGGCACCCGGCCCACCGCGCACAGCAGCGCGTCGAACGCGACCGCCACCTCGCCGCCGGCATATTCCGCCGTCAGCCGCTTCTCGCCACCGATCCTCGCGAAGGATCGCGCCCTGTGCCCGAGCAGCAGCGTGATGCCCTCCTCGGCAAAGACCTTGCGCAGCATCTCGGATACCTCGGGGTCCTCGCGCATCATCAGGCGCGGCGCCATCTCGACCAGAGTGACGTGCGCGCCGAATCGCGCAAAGGCCTGCGCAAGTTCGGCGCCGATCGGGCCGCCACCCAGCACGAGCAATCGCTTCGGTAACTCGCGCAGTTGCCAAACCGTGTCGGATGTCAGGTATCCGACTTCGTCTATGCCCGGGATCGGCGGCACCAGGGGTTGCGCCCCAGCGGCAATCACGATCGCGCGCGCGCTCAGGCGCCGGATCTCCCCGGTTGCGAGACGGCATTCCACCTCCCAAGGCGACACCAGGCGCGCCTCGCCGCTCAGGCATTCCACCCCGAGCCGCGTATAACGCTCCGCCGAGTCGTGCGGTGCGACGCTCGCCACCACGCGCTGCACGCGCGCCATCACCTGCGCAAAATCGAATTGCATGCCGACGCCGGTAAGGCCGTAGCTCTCGGCACGCCTGAACTGGGCCAGCACGCGCGCGGATTTAATGAATGCCTTCGAGGGGACGCAGCCGGTGTTGAGGCAGTCGCCGCCCATGCGGTGCTTTTCGATCAGGGTAACGCGCGCCTTGAGCGCCGCCGCAATGTAGGCGCTGACCAGGCCCGCCGATCCCCCGCCGATGACCACCAGATTGCGGTCAAAGCGGCGTGGCCGCCGCCATCCCCGGTAGGCGCGCCGCAGCTTGAGGGCATCCACGAACTTTCTGGCCGCGAGCGGGAACACGCCGAGCAGTACCAGCGCAGCCGCCAGCGGCGCGGAGAGTATGCCGCCGGCGGAGGCGAGCGCCGCAAGCTGCGTCCCGGCGTTCACGAACACTACCGTTGCCGCCAGCATGCCGAGTTGGCTGACCCAGAAGAATGTCCATGGCCGCATCGCCGTCAGGCCCATCGCCAGATTGATGAGAAAGAACGGCAGCGCCGGAATCAGGCGCAACGTGAACAGGTAAAACGGGCCATCGCGCTCGATACCTTCATCCAGCCGTCGCAGCTCGGCCGCAAAGCGACGCCGTACCCAGTCGCGAAACAGGAATCGGCTCGAGAGGAACGCAAGCGTCGCGCCGATGCTCGAGGCGAAGGACACCAGCAGCGTTGCGGTGAGCAGGCCGAACACGGCGCCGCCCGCAATCGTCAGCAGGGCGGCTCCCGGCAGGGACAAACCGGTGACCGCAACATATAGGACAAAGTAGGCGAGCACGGTCTGCCCGGGATGCTCCGCGTAGAAGCGGGAGAATTGCTCCTGGCGGCTCTTGATGGCCTCGAAACTGAGATATTCCGGCCCGCCAAAGATAAAGAACAGCCCGGCGAGAAGCAGGATCACGGCAGCGACGGCCAGCCGGAGCGAAGAGCGGCTCATCGACCGCCGGGCTGCCTAGAGTGCGCCTGTGACCGCGCTATTGCGCTCGCCGCCGGCGCCGGAATGCTCATCCAGCAGTTCAACCAGGCGCGAGCTGGTCGCACGCAGGCGTTGCGACAGCATCAGCACCAGTTCCATCAGGATCTTCGCCCCAAGCATGGGCTGCTCGACGATGATGCGCGCCACGCTTTCCCTGTCCAGCACGGCGAACAGCGTCGGCTCGAGCGCAACGCAGGTGGCGTAGCGCGGTTCGCCATCGATCATCGACATCTCTCCCAGCGTCTTGCCGGGTTCCACGACCGCCATGACCTGGGGGGTGTTCCAGCGGTCGCGCTTGCGCACCTCCACGCTGCCATCGAGAATCATCAGCATGAAGTCCCCGCCGTCGCCCTCCCGGATGATCTCGGCCGAGGCCTCCGAACGATATACATCCATGAAATGCGCCAGCAATCGCACTTCGGCGGGAGAGAAGTTCTCCAGCAGCGTGCACTTCGGTATCAGCGCGTGGATCTGCGTAGAGAAACGCGTGGCGTCCCCGAGGTGTTCGAGATGCGATAGGTGTTGGTGGTGTTCGGCCATGGTCGATTGTCAGCCCGGTCATTATGCCCAATTACGCGCGGCCGGAGGCTAGCGCCCCGGAGCGATCAGCATCCACGTGCTGATGCCCCAGCCAAGCGCGCAGGCGGCGAGGACCGGATCGCGGTAGAGATCGAGCGAAGGGTCCGCCCCGGCCTGCCCCGCCTGAAGCCGCAGCAGGTAGCGAAACGTGCCGAGAAGCACCCAGGGCAGCGTCCAGACGAGCTGGTCGGTTCCGTGCAGTTGCGCGGTGGACTCCGAAACCGCGTACAGACCGTAGGCCATCACCATGCAGGCAGCCGTAACCATCACCGCCATGTCCAGGAACCCGGCCGGATAGCGCGAAAGCGCGCTGCGGTGCAAGGGCGCGGCGGCGTCCATCAGGTCGGTTTCAGCCTTGCGTTTTGCGAAGCCGAGGAACAGGGTAAGAAAGAATCCGCAGGCGAGCAACCAGCTCGAAGCTTCGATGCCGATCGCCGAAGTCCCGGCCAGCAGACGCAGCATGAACCCGCCGGCGATCGAGAACACGTCCACCACGGGGACACGCTTCAGGCCGAGACTGTAAGCGATATTCAGCGCCAGGTAGAGCAGCACGATCCACAGCACGTGGCGCCCTGCGAGGCCCGCCAGCAGCAAGCCGGCAAGCGCGCACATACCCGAAAGCGCGCGCGCGGCGACTACACCTATCGCCCCCCGCGCCACGGGACGGCTGCGCTTTTTCGGATGCAGCCGGTCGTTCGCGGCATCCACGGAATCGTTGAACGCATAGACCGCGCTCGATACCAGACAGAACGCGAGCGTGGCAAGCAGCGCAGCCTGCACCAGAACCGCATCGCTCCAGGCATGTCCGAATACCAGGCCGACCAGGACAAACGAATTCTTGACCCATTGCATGGGCCGGACGAGCGAGACGGCGTCGCGCAACCACCGCATATCAGGCCCGGCAGCTCGCGCCCGGGAAATAGCGCTCGCAAAATATGCAGTGACCGACAGGCAGAAATTCGGGGATCCGATAGTAACGCTGCCGGGTGCGCTCGAGAATCTCCGCGCGATACTTCGGGAAGTCGAACCCACGCCCGAGCACGGCATGCAGTTCTATGTTCCCCAGGGGAATTCTGCGGAACTCGACTTCCCGGAAATAGGGCACATAGTCAGCTCTTGACGCATCACCGCGCTGCACGATCACGATGTTCTTGCCAGCGTATGCACGCCAGTCGGTCAGGAAATCATCCTGGCGCGCATGAGTGGATCCCATGCCGAACACCGGGACATTCTTCCCGCTGTGGAAGCCAAGGACGGCGGCGGGCGCATACGAATTGGAGGCGACTTCGAAGCCCGCAGCCGCCTGCGCCACGCCGGCGAGCAGGGTCCTGGTCTGGGTCAGGAACACGAGGGAAGGGTAGAATCCGCGCAGTCCATTCCAGGTCTGCAGGGGCGCGGCGATCGCGGCAACGGCGAGCAGCGCATGCAACAGTGCAAAAGCCGCAAGAATCCGCGCGCTCTTCGCGAGGATCAGGCTTCCTTGTTCAAGCGCGAGCCAAAGCACCAGCGCAGGAAGAAACAGCAGCAGCCAATGCAGGCCTATCCTGAGGTACAGTGAGAGCAGCGCGAACAGCGCGAACGGCACGAGCCAGGCCATAAGCAGGGCAGTGCTGCGCTGGTTGAGCAGGCTCGCCTTGAAACGCGCCCGCGCGCGCCAGGCAAAATAGAGCAGCGGACCCAGCAGGTAGATAAGCGTCACGGCATAGAGCGCCGGCGTCGCTGCCGACCAGCCGGCTTTTTCATGCCGGTTGATCAGGTTGAACATGACGTTGCACCAGCACGCCTGGTAGTTCCAGTACAGGTTCAGCAGGATGAACGGCGCCGCACCGAGCAAGACCATGCCCAGCGCGCTCCAGCGGCCGGGTCCACGTGCAACGAGCGACCAGAACAGATAGGCCAGACCGAGCAGGACGGCGAAGTACTTCGAGGTGAAGGCCAGTCCGAGCAGCACGCCCGCGAGCAGGAAACCGGCCAGCCGCGCCGCGCCGGGCGCGCGCTGCGCGGCGCCCGCAAACACCACCACGGACAGGAGTCCGAACAGGGCGAGCGGCGTGTCGGTGGTGATGAGGACGTTCCAGACGCTGGTCGGAAGCAGCAGCACGCAGACCGCCGCCCAATTCGCGAGCGCCGCGTCCTCCGGCTTCCAGCGATGCAGCGCCCACCGCACCAGGAGAGCGCTGAGCGCGGGCAGCACGGTCGCCGCCAGCCTGAGCGCCCAGATGGATTCCGAGATGCGCCCGATCGCGGCGAGCCACCAGCCGATCATCGGCGGATGGTCGTAGTAGCCGAGGTCCGGATATCTTCCCCAAAGGGAAAAGTACGCCTCGTCCGGCGTGAACGGGAACGCCATCGATAGCCACAGACGAAACAGCAGCGCCGCCGCCAGCGCGCCCAGGAACCAGCGCCTCGAGACTTCCTCGCCGAGAGACGCGGGCTTCACGCCCGGCGTCTGTGGACGCGCTTGAAATTCAGTCATCGATTCCGGATTGCGGCCCCGCTGCGGCGCAATATGAGGTCGGCCTGAACCGCGCTGCTGCCCGCCACGCCGTCACGCGACGGCCGGCCTGCGCCTGCGGCGCTCGCGCGTCGCCTCCGCAAGGGTATCGAGCAGACGCTTCGAGTCGTCCCAGCCAAGGCAGGGATCCGTCACGCTCTGCCCGAACACGAGGGGCTTGCCAGACTCGAGGTCCTGGCGTCCAGCGACCAGATTCGACTCCACCATCACGCCGACGATGCGGGTCTCGCCGCCGCCAAGTTGAGCGGCGATGTCGCCGCAGACGTCAACCTGGCGCCGGTAATCCTTGCTCGCGTTGGCGTGCGAGCAATCGATCATCAGGTACTGCTCCAGGCCCGCACGGGCGAGCTCCTGCGCCGCGTGCCTGACGCCTGCGGCATCGTAGTTCGGCGTCTTCCCGCCGCGCAGAATGATATGGCAGTCGTCATTACCGCGGGTTTCGACGGTGGACACCTGGCCGCTCTTATGCACCGACAGGAAGTGGTGCTTCTGACGCGCGGCGAGCAGCGCGTCCACCGCCACCTTGACGTTGCCGTCGGTGCCATTCTTGAATCCGACAGGCGCCGAGAGCCCTGAGGCAAGTTCGCGATGCACCTGGGATTCGGTCGTTCGGGCACCGATCGCGCCCCAGCTAAGCAGGTCCCCGATGTATTGCGGCGATATGACATCAAGAAATTCCGAACCGGCGGGCACCCCGACGCGATTGATGCGCACCAGAAGATCGCGCGCGATCCTCAACCCCTCGTTTATCCGGAAGCTGCCGTTCAGGTAGGGATCGTTGATCAACCCCTTCCAGCCCACCGTGGTTCTCGGCTTTTCGAAGTACACGCGCATCACTACTTCGAGATCGTTGCGGTACCGCAGGCGCTCTTCGGCCAGGCGCTCCGCATAGCTAGTGGCCGCGGCAGGGTCGTGAATCGAACAGGGGCCGATCACCACCAGGAGCCGGTCTGACTGCCCGTGCAGGATGGCACGCACGCGCCGGCGCGTGTCCGCGACCAACGTCTCTACCTGCGTGCCCTGAATGGGGAAAAACTTGATCAGGTGTTCGGGCGGCGGCAGCGGCACGATATTTTCGATTCGTTCGTCATCGGTCAGGGAGGTCTTGTCCCCCGGAACGTTTGTCATGTAGCTGTCAGCGGGCGTCGTCATCGGATGGCCTGTCAAAAAAAAACCGCCAGGTTTTCACAGCGCTGGCGGTTTCTCGGGATTACACGGATTACGTCTAGCCGGTCCCCTCCGCCAGCAAGAGCGGATAGCGAAAGTGGAACCAGAATGCGCGAAGCGTGATCACTGGAGCGCGGATCGTCCTGTAGCCTGAGCGTGGATTCAAGCATAAGTCCCCGGATCTACGCAAGTTCCGCTCCTGGCGGGGTAGAATCGCGCGTTTCTAGCCGGGAAAGAGCAGGTGCAATGCGGGTTTTGCGCCGCCGCGAGGGAATCTCCTGGGGCAGTTCTCGCGGCGCAAATCCGAACGCTACCGAAGGAGACAACGGTATCAAATGTCCGATCTCGCCGTGCTGACGCACGTAAAACCAGCCAGCCCGCAATTGCCGGTCTCCTGGTACTTCGATCCCGAGATATTCAAACTCGAGCAAGCGCTTCTGTTCAACAAAGGCGCCAACTACGTCGGGCACGACTTGATGGTGCCGAATACCGGCGACTATCACACCCTTGCCTGGGCCGACCATGCGCAGATGCTGGTGCGCAATCCGGAGGGCGCGAATCTGCTCTCCAACGTCTGCCGCCATCGCCAGTCCATCATGCTGGAGGGGAGCGGCAGCGCGCGGCGCATTTCCTGCCCGTTCCATCGCTGGACCTACAGCCTCAGGGGAGAACTGCTCGGTGCGCCGCGCTTTCCCGAGAGTCCCGGGGTCGGGCTGCGCTCGACGCCCCTCACCAACTGGAACGGATTGCTGTTCACGGGTCCGCGCGACCCGAACCAGGATCTCGCGAAATTCAGCTCGGCCGTCGATTTCGACTTCAGCGGCTACAAGCTCGACCGGGTGATGATCGAGGAATATCAGACCAACTGGAAGACCTTCGTCGAGGTCTATCTCGAGCTCTACCACGTCGATCCCTATCACCCCGGCCTCGGAAACTTCACCAATTGCGGCGACTTCCGCATCGAGTACGGCGACAACTGGTCGAACCAGATCATCGCCGCCAGGGACGGCTTCGCGAGGGCCGGCACGCCGACTTACGAGAAATGGCACCAGGCCTGCGTGAAACAGCTCGGCGGGCGCACCCCGAAGTACGGCGCGCAGTGGATGAGCTACTACCCGAACATCATGCTCGAGTGGTATCCGAATGTGCTGGTGGTGTCGATGCTGCTCGCTCGCTCGCCGCGCCACACCACGAACGTAGTCGAGTTCTACTACCCGGAGGATATCGTGCTGCACAACCGGGGGTTCATCGAAGCCCAACAGGCGGCCTATATCGAAACCGCGCTCGAGGACGCCGTGCTGTGCGAGCGCATGGATCGCGGCAGGCGCTCGCTCCATGAGCAGGGGCTGGATGACCGCGGCCCCTACCAGTCGCCCACGGAAGACGCCGAAATGCACTTCCACGAATGGGTGCGCGGAAATCTCGGGCTGAAAGACTAGGATTTCGGACAGTGCCGCGATGAGCACGGGAAGCGCGGCGCAGTTGGTCAGCGCGCAGGCGCTCGCCGAAATTACTGCAGACGACGCCTGGCGGATTTTCGATTGCCGCCACAATCTGGCCGAACCCGACTGGGGAGAAGCGCAGTATCGCCTCGGGCACATTCCCGGCGCCCAGTTCGCGCATCTCGATCGAGATCTGTCCGGCCTCAAGAACGGCAGGAACGGCCGTCATCCCCTGCCCGATCCGGACCGGTTCCTTTCGTGGCTGGGCGCCCACGGCGTTGCGCCTGAGCACCGGGTGCTCGCCTATGACGATGCCGGCGGCATGATTGCGGCGCGGCTGTGGTGGCTGCTGCGCTGGGTTGGCCATGAGCAGGTCGGGCTGCTGGATGGCGGACTGCCGGCGTGGATAGCGGAAGGGCGAGCGCTCAGCGCCGAGCCTCCCAGCTTTCCGCCAATCCGATACGACGCGCGGAAAGGGAGCGAACTTCTTGGGGGCGATCTTCTTGTCGACGCGAAGGCAGTCGAAGCAAACCTCGCCGCGCCCCGCTTCCATTTGCTCGACGCCCGCGCGGCGAATCGCTACGCAGGTATCGAGGAGAAGATCGATCCCAAGGCAGGACACATTCCGGGTGCCGCAAATCGAAACTTCCAGTTGAACCTCGATGCCCAAGGCCGCTTCAAGCCTGCCGCTGAGCTGCGAGTCGAATTCGAACAACTCCTTACCGACCGGAATGCCGGTGCTCTGGTCCACTACTGCGGCTCGGGCGTGAGCGCCTGCCACAGCATCTTTGCAATGGAACTCGCGGGCCTCACCGGTTCGCGGCTCTACGCGGGGTCCTGGAGCGAATGGTGCAGCGATCCGGCGCGCCCGGTTGCGGTTGGCGAGACGCCGTAAGAGTTCACCCGGTGGCCGCGCGCTGCCGCAGCGCCCAGTCGATGTGTTCGCGCACCAGCGGCGTCGTTCCGTCGCGCCGCGCGCTCAATAACGCGACCATTTCGGCGGCCGGCGCCGCGTCGCCGAGCGCCCGGAGCGCGTTGCCCAGTCCGACCGCGAGGTTGCGCAGCCAGCGCTCGTAGCCGATGCGGCGTATGGCCGAGCCCGCCAGCCGCTCTTCGAACTCGGACTCGCTCCAGGAGAAAAGCGTCATGAGCTGTGCGCCGTCCAGGCCGTTGCGCACGGCGAAGTCCCCCTCCTTGCTGACCTGTGCAAACCCGTTCCAGGGACACACGAGCTGGCAGTCGTCGCAGCCGTACACGCGGTTGCCGATCAGCGGCCGCAGTGCCTCCGGGATCGCGCTCTTGTGTTCGATGGTGAGATACGAGATACAGCGCCGCGCGTCAAGCTCGTAGGGCGCGCGTATGGCCTGTGTGGGGCAGATGTCGATGCAGCGCGCGCAACTGCCGCAATGTTCGCCCTCCGGCTCATCCGGCGGCAACGGCAGGTCGCAGTAGATCTCGCCGATGAAAAACCAGGATCCCGCGTCGCGCGACAGCAGCAGTGTGTGCTTGCCGCGCCAGCCGATGCCGGCCTTGGCCGCGAGCTCGACCTCCATCACCGGCGCGGAATCGGTGAAGGCGCGGTGGCCGAAGGGCCCGATGTCCTCAGAAATCTTCTCGCACAGATCCTGCAGTCTCGCGCGCAACACCTTGTGATAGTCACGGCCGCGCGCATAGCGCGCCACATAGGCGCGAGCGGGAGCACCGATCGTCTGCCACTCGTCATCGTCTGCCGGCTGCGCGGGCTGGTAGTTCATGCGGCAGCTGATGACGCGCAGGGTCCCCGGCAGCAGCAGTCCGGGCCAGGTCCTGAGCGCCGCGTAGCGCGCCATATAATCCATCTCACCGTGCCACTTCATTCCAAGCCAGCGCGCGAGGCGCGGTTCGGCCTCGGAAAGATCCGCGTTCGCGATCCCGACTGCCTGGAACCCGAGCTGCGTGCCCCATTGTTTTATCCGGCCTGCCAGAGCGTCGTGGTCTATGGGGTCAGTTTTCATTTCTGCATCGTGCCCGAAGAGCGAGCGCCATGAATGATGCGCGGAATGCCGCAGAGGAGGTTCGATTCGACCTCCCGGACGAGCCGGCTACGCTCGCGCTCGGCGCGGATCTCGCCGCTCAGCTTGTGCCCGGCAGCCGCATCTTCCTGTCCGGCGATCTCGGTGCCGGAAAAACCACCCTGGTGCGGGGTCTGCTGCACGCCCTGGGCTGGACGGGACGGGTGAAGAGCCCGACCTATTCCCTGGTTGAACATTACATAGTTTCGAGATTACACTTATATCATTTTGATTTCTATAGGTTCAAACGGCCATCAGAATGGTTCGACGCTGGATTCCGCGAGCACTTCAATGCGCGATCCGTTTGCCTGGTCGAATGGCCGGAACGGGTTGGCGCCGTGCTCGGCATGCCGGATCTCGAAATCCGGTTCTTGATCCACCCGGATTCGCGCACGCTGACGCTAAGCGCTCACTCGGCGCGCGGTCGCGCTCAGCTTTCCGCATTGCGAGTGCGCTAGGCGCTGCCGCGTTTTTCTTCGCCCCGCCCGAGTTTGTACGCGAGGCGACCGCGCGGGAATCGATCGTGGCCGCGCGCATCTGGCCCGCCCCCGACTATACCCGCCTTACTTTCGAATCGCGCCAGGAACTCAGGTTCGCGATGTTCAGCGTCAAGGACCCCGCGCGCCTGGTACTCGACATCGAGGGCGTCGACCTCGGTTCCGCGCTCACTGAGTTGCAAAGCAAGCTCACCGCGACCGACCCCTACGTCGAAAAACTCCGCGTCGCGCGCAACCGCCCTGGCGTGATTCGCGTGGTGCTGGATCTAAAGGGAGAAGTCAGATCTCAGATCTTCTCCTTGAAACCCGTCGGCGAGTACGGCCATCGCCTGGTGCTCGACCTCTATCCGCTGGTTGTGCCCGATCCGCTCGCCGCGTTGCTCGAGGCGCCGGCAAGCGTTCCGAGAGCGCAGACACCGCCACCGGCGAGCGTGCCGGACGCGGTCGCCGGCGCCGCGCCCGATGCCGCCGCGAAGCCTGCCCCCGGTGCGATCGCCAAGCCCGCGCCGCTCGCGAAAAGCAAGATGACGCGGCTTGCCGTCATCGTCATCGATCCCGGGCACGGCGGCGAGGACCCCGGTGCTTTGGGGCGCCGCGGCACGCAGGAAAAGCACGTGACACTCACGATCGCGCGGCGCCTGAAGGCCCTGATCGACGGGGAACCGGAGCTGCGCGCCGTGCTCACGCGCGACTCGGATTTCTACGTTCCGCTGCAAGGCAGGGTCGATAAGGCACGCAAGCTGAAGGCCGATCTATTCGTGTCGATCCACGCCGATGCCTTCATCAAGCCGCGCGCGCGCGGCTCTTCGGTGTTTGCGCTCTCCGAACGCCGCGCCACGTCGGAGGCGGCGCGCTGGCTGGCGAAAAAGGAGAATGAAGCGGACCTGATCGGCGGCGTGAGTCTGGATGTGAAGGATCGTTATCTGGCGCAGACCCTGCTCGATCTGTCGCAGACCGCCACCATCGACTACAGCCTGCGCCTGGGCAACGCCGTTCTGACGCAGCTGGGCCTGGTGAATACGCTGCACAAGCGCCGGGTCGAGCAGGCGAGCTTCGCGGTGCTGAAGGCGCCCGATGTACCGTCGATCCTGGTCGAGACCGCGTTCATCTCCAACCCGGAGGAAGAGGCGCGCCTGCGCGACGATGGCTATCAGATCGAACTGGCGCGCGCCGTGTTAAACGGTATCAAGGCCTACCTGCTGAAACATTCGCCGCGCCCGCAAGCGACGCTGGCGGCGAACGAGGCAAGTCCGCTGCGCTGACCGGATCGCGGCACGGTGTTTAGCGCCCGGCTTCCCGCGTTCCCCACCAGCTGAACACCACCGGCATCACGGACAGCACGATGATCGTCATGATCACAGCGCTCAGGTTCTGCTTGACGAAAGGAATATTGCCGAAGAAATAGCCCGCCACGCAAAGCGACGCCACCCACAGCAGCGCGCCGCCGACGCAGAACGCGAGATACCGCGGGTAGTGCATCCTGCCGATGCCCGCGACAAAAGGCGCAAAGGTGCGCACGATCGGTACGAAGCGCGCGATGATGATGGTCTTGCCGCCGTGACGCTCGTAGAAAGCCTGGGCGCGCTCCAGATGCCGGTGGTTCAGCCAGCGTGCCTCGCTCGTCTGGAACACCCTCGGCCCCACCCAGCGCCCGATGAAGTAGTTGACGTTGTCGCCGCACAAGGCGGCCGCGATCAGCACCAGCATCACCAGGCCGAGATCCAGGCCCCCGGTCGCGGCCAGCGCGCCCACGACAAACAGCAGCGAATCCCCGGGAAGAAACGGCGTCACCACCAGCCCCGTTTCGCAGAACACGATCAAAAACAATACCCCATAGACCCACGCCCCGTACTCGGCGAGGAGGATGGCGAGATGCGCATCCAGGTGAACCGCGAGATCCCACAGCCAGACGATGATGTCCATCGCCGGATTCTAGCGGCTCGAAGAATGAGAGCATCCAGAACATTCGGCGAGCATTTCGGCCCGCCTATAATTCTCGCGATGACTGCGATCCGGATTCTGCCCGAGCTTCTCATCAGCCAGATCGCGGCGGGTGAAGTCGTGGAACGCCCGGCTTCCGTCCTCAAGGAACTGCTCGAAAACAGCCTGGACGCGGGCGCGCGCGATATCCAGATCGCGCTGGCGCAGGGCGGCGTGAAGCGCCTGCAGGTGGACGACGACGGCGACGGCATCGAGCGCGATCAGATCAAGCTTGCGCTGGCGCGCCACGCAACCAGCAAGATTCGCGGCCTGGACGATCTGGAGGCGGTGGCGACCATGGGCTTTCGCGGCGAGGCGCTGGCTTCTATCGTGTCGGTGGCGCGCGTCGAATTGACTTCGCGCGCGCGCGCCGCCGCGCATGGCTATGTGCTGGAAGCTGAAGGCGCGAACCTCGGCGAGATAAAGCCGGCGGCGCGCGAGCCGGGCACCACGGTCGCTGTCGCAGATCTCTACTTCAACACGCCCGCACGGCGCAAGTTCCTGCGCACCGAGGGCACTGAATTCGGGCATTGCGACGCGGTGTTCCGGCGCATCGCGCTCGCCAGACCGGATGTTGCCTTCACCCTGAAGCACAACGGCCGGGTCAGTGCCCATCTCAGAACGCAGTCGCTCGCGGAGCGCGCGGCGGCGCTGCTCGATCCTGGCTTCGCGGAGAACTCGGTCGCGATCGAAACCCGGGCGGGGCCCTTGCGCCTGCACGGCCTGGCGGGCGCGGCGCGCATTGCGCGCGCACGTCCCGACATGCAGTATCTGTATGTGAACGGGCGCTATGTGCGCGACCGGCTGCTGGTACACGCCGTGCGCGAAGCCTATGCGGAGCTGCTGCACGGCGAACGCCACGCCGCCTACCTGCTCTATCTGGAACTCGACCCCTCGGGCGTCGATGTGAACGTGCATCCGGCGAAGACCGAAGTACGATTTCGCGATGCGCGCGCGATCCATCAGTTCGTGATGCATGCGCTGAAGCGCGCGCTCGCACCTGGTGCGGGCGATGCGCCGGTCGCCTATGCGCCCGCCGGCGCCTTCGGGACCCAGGGTAGTTCCGCTGGCGGCAGCTCCGCTTCCGGAAGCTACGCCGCGCGCGCGCCGCTTCAGTCCGCGTTCGGCATCGAGCAGCCAGGCGTCGAACAATCTTCTGCCGGCTACGCATCTTTCATCGCGCTCGCCAACCGCGAGGCGACCGGCCTGCCACGGGCGCCGCCCTCCGGCGCCCCGCCGCTCGGCTACGCGCTCGCGCAGCTGCACGGCATCTATATTCTGTCGCAGAACGACGCCGGCCTCGTGCTCGTCGACATGCACGCCGCGCACGAGCGCATCCTCATGGAGCACCTGCGCTCGCACATCGAGGCGAACGACGTGCAGCGCCAGCAGTTGCTGGTGCCGGCGGTATTTCGCGTCGAAGCGCTGGATCTCGCCACCGCTGAAGAGCACGCAGATACCCTCGCCAGGCTGGGGCTGGAAGTGAGCGCCGCCGGGCCGTTCGAACTCGCGGTGCGCAGTGCGCCGGCGCTGCTTGCCGGCGGCGATGTGGTGGGGCTTGCGCGCGCGGTGCTCGCCGAGCTGCGCGAATATGGCGCGGCGCAGGTGCTGGCAGAACGGCGCGACGCGCTGCTTGCCGCCATGGCCTGCCATGCCGCGGTCAGGGCCAATCGCGCGCTGAGCCCACAGGAGATGAATGCGCTGCTGCGCGAGATGGAGCAAACCGAGCGCTCGGGCAGCTGCAACCACGGCCGGCCGACCTGGTGCCAGCTCGCGCTCTCCGACCTGAACCGGCTGTTCCTGCGCGGCCGCTAGCTATTGTGGGAACAGCGAGCATGATGAGCCCGCCCGGCGCGGTCTGCATCCTTGGCCCGACCGCGAGCGGAAAATCGCGGCTCGCGCTCGCGCTGGCCGAGCGCTTCGCGGTGGAAATCATCAGCGTCGATTCGGCGCAGGTGTACCGCGGCATGGACATCGGTACGGCCAAGCCCACGCCCGAGGAACGGGCGCGGGTTGCGCATCACCTGATCGACATTCTTGATCCCGTGGACCGCTTTTCGGCGGCCGCTTTCTGCGCGGATGCGCGGCGCCTGATCGCGCAAGTACGTGCCCGCGGCCGTCTGCCGCTGCTGGTGGGCGGCACCATGCTCTACTTCCATGCCCTAAGAAGCGGACTGGATACGCTGCCTGCCGCGAACCCCGCGGTGCGCGCGAAGCTTGAGTTGGATGCGCGACGCATCGGCTGGCCTGCCCTGCACGCGCGGCTCGCGGTGCTTGATCCCTTGAGTGCCGGGCGCATCAGACCGACCGACCCGCAGCGCATCCAGCGTGCCCTCGAAGTGATCCAAGTATCCGGGCGCCCTATGTCGGACCAACTGGGCGGCCGGTCCCAAGCGCCGCTCGATGCGCTCTGGATTGCGCTGGTGCCGCGGGACCGCGCGCTGCTGCACCGGAGGATTGCGGAGCGCTTCGAGCGCATCCTGGACGCCGGACTGGTGGCGGAACTGCGTGCCCTGCGGCAGCGTTTTTCTCTGCATCCCGAGCTGCCCGCGATGCGCTGCGTCGGCTACCGCCAGACCTGGAAATATCTGGAGGGCGCCTGCACCGAGAACGAGCTGCGCGAATCCGGCATCACCGCGACCCGGCAGCTCGCCAAGCGCCAGTTGACCTGGCTGCGCAAGCTGGCGAGCGACGCCCTCTTTGATCCTTTTGATTCCGCGACCACGCAGCAGGTCGTCGAGCTGCTGCGCCCGCTCTGCCGGGAAGCGGTGGTTTAGCGGTTCTTCCAGACGGGCTTGCGCTTTTCGTTGAAGGCGCTGATGCCCTCGAGCCTGTCCGCGGACTGCACCAGCACGTTGTAAGCGGCGATATCCAGCGCGTAGCCGGTATGGAAGTCGACCTCGCCGCCGCGGCTTGCGGTGAGCTTGGCCATGCGCACCGACATCGGCGCCGCCTCAAGGATCGAACGCGCGATATCGAGCGCGCGCACCAAGGCCGCGCCTTCCGCCGTGACCTCGTTTACCACACCAAGCGCCTCCGCCCGCGCCGCGTCGAAGGCATCCCCGGTAAACAGATACTGCTTCGCGCGCCGCATGCCCGCCGAACGCACCAGGTTCTGGATGCCGCCGCCGCCGGGCATGATGCCGCGCTTTACTTCGGCGAGCGCAAAGCGCGCGCTGTTCGATGCGATGATGAAATCGCACATCAGGGCAAGCTCCATGCCGCCGGCGTAGGCATGGCCTTCCACCGCCGCGATGATCGGCTGCGGAAGATCCTTGAAGGCGAGAAAAGCCTCTTCGATGGTGTGGTGCTGGCGCCGCCAGGTGGCGTCGTCCATGCCATTGCGCTCTTTCAGATCGGCGCCGGCGCAAAACGAGCGCCCGGCGCCCGTGAGGATCATGCAGCGCGCCGACTCGTCGTGCGACAGCGTGCGCGCGCAATCGAGCAGTTCCTCGAACATTCGCGTATTCATCGCGTTCAGCAGCGCCGGGCGATTCAGCGTGACCACGGTGACACCGGGCGCCGACTCCTGCTTCTCGACCAGAATGGTTGCGTAATCCATCGCGCTGCCCCCCTAGCGTTCGTTCCGGCGGGCGAGATGCGTTTCGACAATTGTCCTGCTTTGCATGATGAGTCCCGGTGACTTGCGCGGCCGGCCGGATGTTCGCATGGCGCCCCAACCCCTGTCCACAGCCAAAAGCCTCCTAGATAGTAACATATATGTTACTATCTAGCCGGGATCTGGGCGCTCTGCCTGCCCCCCATAAAATAAAGGGCTCGGCATTCCGGACTCTCATAGTGCACCCCCTGCGATTTGGCTCGACCGTAGTTCTCGCTCTGCTGCACATCTGTCCCGTGTTCGCGGCCGACCCGGCCGCGGAAGTGGCGGCGTTCACCAGGTTCCATCGGGAGATCAATGTCCGGCTGCTGGACTCCCGCGAGCGCCACAAGGCAATGCACGCGGCGCTCGCGAGCGCCAGTTACGAGGCGACGATGAATCTCATCAAGATCGAGGAGGCCAAGGACAAGGAGGCAGTCAGGGTTGTCGCGGCCACCGCTGTGCCCGCTGAGCTGAAGGAGTACGCCGGGGATATCGAGCGCGCAAGATTGCAGGCGGTCGGAGCGCTCGAAGCGAGAGCCGAGCGCAACGAGCGCGTAGCCGCCATACGGGAAAAGTCCTACGCGGTGATGGTGGAGGGAATTTTGGCTCAGCTCAAGGGGAGGCGTTAGCCGGCATCCGGCGCCTGCGCCCATTTGCGTACCAGTTCGGTCGTGCGCGCGCTTGCCTGCGCGCGCGCAGAAGCGCTCTATCGGATCGCCCTGCGGATCGGGGGGGACCGGGCCGCGCGGAGGGTGCTTCAGGCAGCCTTCGGAGAACTGCATTTCCGCCGGCGACGGATATGCTCCGCCGCGGCTCTGCTGCCTGCGGATTTCGCGAGAATGCGCTCCCGCGAGCCCATCCGTTCAGTTGCGAAGGGCTGCGCGCCCCTCGCGCTCCCCCGGCTTCAGTTTCAGTTGCGAAGGGCTGCGCGCCCCTCGCGCTCCCCCGGCTTCAGTTTCAGTTGCGAAGGGCTGCGCGCCCCTCGCGCTCCCCCAGCTTCAGTAAAGGCTTCGCCTTCCATTGGCCCATCAATGCAGCGACTTCAGCATGTCCTCGACCACCTTCTTGGCGTCGCCGAACACCATCATGGTCTTGTCCATGTAGAAAAGCGGGTTGTCCAGCCCGGCATAACCCGAGGCCATGCTGCGCTTCACCACGATCGCGGTGCGCGCCTTGTGCACATCCAGGATCGGCATGCCGTAGATCGCACTGCCTTTCTCGTAAGCGAGCGGGTTCACCACGTCGTTCGCGCCGAGGATCAGCACCACATCGGTGTTGGCAAAGTCGCTGTTGATGTCGTCCATCTCGAGCACCTGGTCGTAGGGCACCTCGGCTTCCGCGAGCAGGACGTTCATATGGCCAGGCATGCGCCCGGCCACCGGGTGCACCGCAAAGCGGGCGTTTATGCCCTTCGCGGCCAGCATGTCGACCATTTCCTTCACCGCATGCTGCGCGCGCGCCACGGCCAGCCCGTAGCCGGGCACGATGACCACGCTTTCCGCGTTCGCCATCAGGAAACTCGCGTCGTCCGCAGAACCCGTGCGCACGGCTTTTTGCTCCACATCCACCGCGGCGCCCTCGGGCGCGCCGAAACCGCCTAGGATGACGCTGATGAAGGAGCGGTTCATCGCCTTGCACATGATGTAGCTCAGTATCGCCCCCGAGGAGCCGACCAGCGAACCGGCGACGATCAACAGCGTGTTGTTGAGAGAAAAACCGATGCCCGCCGCAGCCCACCCCGAGTAGCTGTTCAGCATGGAGATCACGACCGGCATGTCCGCACCGCCGATCGGAATGATGATGAGCAGGCCGAGGACGAAGGCAATCGCGGTCATCGCGAGAAACGGCGTCCAGGCTTTGTCCGCCGCGGCGAAGAACGCGATGCCGAAGCCGATCATCACCAGCGCCAGCAGCAGATTCAGCAGGTGCTGCCCCGGGAAAGTTATCGGGGCGCTGGAAAAAAGCCGGAAGCTCTTGCCGAGGCCCGCCAGCTTGCCGAAAGCGATGATCGAGCCGGAAAACGTGAGCGCGCCCACGAAGGTGCCTATGAAGAGTTCCAGCCGGTTGCCCGCGGGCATCGGATCGGCGATGCCGAATGCGCCGGGATTGTCGACCGCGCCGATCGCGATCAGCACCGCCGCCAGCCCCACCAGCGAGTGCATGGCCGCGACCAGTTCCGGCATCTGGGTCATCTGCACGCGGCGCGCGATCACGGCGCCGATCGCGCCGCCGAATGCCATCGCGACCAGGATGAACGTAAGATTGCCGCGGAACACCAGCGACAACGTGGTCAGCACGGCGATCGCCATCCCCGCCATGCCGAACGCGTTGCCGCGCCGCGCACTTTCCGGATGCGACAGCCCCTTGAGCGCCAGGATGAAGCATACCGAAGCGACCAGATACAGCAGCGTGGTCAGGTTCGCGCTCATTTTTGCGCCGCCGCCCGCGAAGCCTGCGCCATGGCCGCCGGCTGCTTCTTGCGGAACATCGCCAGCATGCGCTGCGTGACCAGGAAACCGCCCGCGACATTCACCGCGGCAAGCGCTACCGCGACCAGGCCGAGCCCGGCGCCGAAATCGATCTCTGCGGGCGTCGCGGCCAGGATTGCGCCGACGATGATCACGGACGAAATCGCATTCGTGACGCTCATCAGCGGGGTATGCAGCGCCGGCGTCACGTTCCAGATCACGTGATAGCCGACGAAAATCGCAAGCACGAAGACCACCAGATTGATGATGGTCGGATCAACTGTACCTGTCATGTTCTTGCCCAGCCTATGTTGACTAACTTCTTTGTTGACTAATTCGACTAATTCATTTGCTAACAACGAATCAATCTCGGGGTCGGCTGCGCTGCGCGTCGTTCCGCGCGCGCCAATACTTACGCCTTCTTCGCGGCCAGTTTCCCATCCGCACAAACCAGGGTGCCGGCGACGACCTCGTCTTCGAGATCGATCTTGAACGCGCCGCTTTTCGCATCGAGCATCAAGAACAGGAAATTCAGCAAATTGCGCGCGTACAGCGACGACGCATCGAATGGCACCGTGGCGGGAAGATTGGACAGCCCGATCAACTTGACGCCGTGGCGCGTCACGATCTCGCCCAGTACCGAGCCGTGCACGTTCCCGCCCTGCTCGACCGCGAGATCGACGATCACCGAACCGCGCTTCATCTGCTTCACCGTCTCTTCACGGATCAGCTTCGGCGCCGGCCGCCCCGGTATCAGGGCGGTCGTAATGATGATGTCGGAGGCGAGGGCGCGCTGGTGCACCGCTTCGGCCTGGCGCCGCATCCAGTCCGCGGGCATCGGACGCGCATAACCGCCCGCACCCTTTGCAATCTCCCTTTCCTCGTCCGTCAGGAACGGAACATCGAGGAATTTCGCGCCAAGCGACTCGATCTGCTCCTTCACCGCGGGACGCACGTCGGAAGCCTCGATGACCGCGCCCAGGCGCTTTGCGGTTGCGATGGCCTGCAATCCCGCCACCCCCGCACCGAGCACCAGAACACGCGCCGCCTTGACCGTTCCCGCGGCCGTCATCAGCATCGGAAAGAAGCGATCGAACTCCGCCGCTGCGAGGACGACCGCCTTGTAGCCGGCGATATTCGCCTGCGAAGACAGCACATCCATCGGCTGGGCGCGCGAAATCCTGGGCAGGGATTCCATCGCGAAACCGTTCACGCCGCGCTCGGCAAGCGATCCGAGCAGCGCCGCGTTGAACGGCTCCAGCAGCCCGATCAGGCTGCATCCCGGCTTCAGCAATGCGAGCTCCACGCCCTCCGGCGCGCGCACCTTCAGCACGATGTCCGCGTCGTAGGCCTCGGCCGCGCTGGCGACCAGGCTGGCGCCCGCGCTCTGGTAATCGGCATCCGGTATGCCGGAGGCTTCGCCCGCGCCGCATTGCACGCGCAGCTCGCAACGGGCGGAAAGTTTCTTGACTGTTTCAGGAGTCGCGGCAACGCGCGTCTCGCCCGCACGTATCTCGGCGGGAACGCCGACTCTCATGGTGGACCTTTGTACTTTTATGATGGCGAACGGAAAATTTTAACCCAGCTCGGCCTCATGCTGCACGGCCGAGGAAGTGCAGCGAGGAAGCAGGCGGCGAGCGCGCCGACGCTTCAAAGGTAGGGCTTTGCCCAGCCCAGGCCGGAAACAGTATCGCCGGACGGATTGTATTCACAGCCGATCCAGCCGCTGTAGCCCAGGCTGTCGATGTGCCGCAGCAGAAACGGAAAATTGATCTCCCCCGTACCGGGTTCGTTGCGGCGCGGAACATCGGCAATCTGGATGTGCCCGATGCGCGGCAGCAGCCGCTCGATGCGGTTCGCAAGATCGCCTTCCATGATCTGCATGTGGAAGACATCGTACTGAAGGCGAAGATTCGGTGTATCAACGCGATCGAACAGTTCGATCGCCGCATCGCTGCGGCTGAGGAAGAAATCCGGCACGGAGCGCGTATTCAACGGCTCGAGGAGAAGCTCGATGCCTTCCTCGGCCAGTCTGGCGGAGGCGTAGCGCAGGTTGCGCACCAGAGTCGCCAGCAGGGCATCCCTATTGGCGCCCCGAGGCGCGATGCCCGCGAGACAGTTCAGCCTTGGGCAGCACAGTTGGCGCGCATAGTCGATGGCTTTCTCTATGCCGGCGCGGAACTCGGCCTCGCGTCCGGGATGACAGGCGATCCCGATTTCCCCCGCGGCAAGGTCTCCGGCAGGCAGATTGTGCAGCACGACATTCACGCCCGCATCGCGTGCGGCCTGCGCCAGGTCGGCGGCCGGCCACTCGTAGGGAAACTGACACTCGACATGGCGAAATCCGGCGCGCGCGGCGGCCGCAAAGCGATCCGGAAAGGGCCATTCCCTGAAAAGCAGCGAGAGATTGGCGGCGAGTTTGGGCATGATCGGCGTGGCTCCGCAGTGGACCGCTGTGCTAGACTGAACTTGGTTCGTTCGTTTCTGCGTTCGTTTCTGCAAATACAACAAGACCGGAAATCAAGGAAATCAAGGAAATCAATAAGGAGGGGAGATTCATGGGTGCCATTCTGCAGTCCCTCGGCCGCACCATAACGGCTGGCGTCGTTCTACTGATAGTGATCCTCGGTATCTCCGCCGCAATGGGCGGATCGGCGGTCAATTTCGGCGAGCAAGCGTGGTGGGAGTTCTTTTTCCGTTGGTTGCATGTCGCCGCCGGGGTAATGTGGATCGGCTTGCTGTATTACTTCAATTTCGTGCAGATCCCGAACATGGGAAAGATTCCGGACGAGCAAAAGCCCGCCGTGAGCAAGGTGATCGCGCCCGCCGCGCTGTTCTGGTTCCGCTGGGCGGCGCTCGCCACTGTGGTGCTCGGGCTCATCATAGCCCTGATGAAAGGTTACCTGGTGGACGCGCTGCTGTTCAAATCCGGCACCCAGGCCATAGGGCTCGGCATGTGGCTGGGATTGATCATGGCGTACAACGTGTGGTTCATCATCTGGCCGAACCAGAAGAAGGCGCTGGGTATCGTCGAAGCGAGCGCCGAAGAGAAGCCCAAGGCCGCTCGCATGGCCATGCTGACCTCGCGCACCAACACGCTGCTGTCGATCCCGATGCTCTACTGCATGATTGCCCAGGGGCACGCGGGCGGCCTGTAGTGCACCTGTGGTGCAGGATATCTCTGATTGAAGAGAACGGGGCCTCGCAGGCCCCCGTCTTTATTCGGCCTTAGCGCTTGCCGATCTTAGGGCTTGCGCGAGGGCGGACGGCAAGCCGGTCCAAGGCTTCCCCGCCTGCGGGATCCCGCGGATTCTGGCGCCGGCCTTGATGCCGCGGGAATCGAACCAGCCGCGATTCATCTCCAGCGCATAGCGCGCCGGCCGCGCCGCGCAGTGCGTGCGCTCGCTTTGCGGTTCCATCTGCGCCACGTTCAGTATCGTGCCGCGCTCATCCAGAAACGCCACGGAGAGCGGAATCAGCGTGTTTTTCATCCACATGCAATGGATCCGGGCGTCCTCGAAGACAAACAGCATGCCGCTGTTTTGGCCCATGGATGTCCGATGCATCAGGCCTTGCATGCGGCTCGCGTCGTTATCGGCGAATTCCGCCTGGATCACATGAATGCCTGCGCTAAGGCGGACGACAGGAAGATCCGCGGCAGTGGCGCAAAGCGCGCTGAGAAAAATGGCGGCACCGAATAGATGCGATGCGATGCGCTTTCCCGTGCAGAAATTGGCAATCATCGAGTGCCTTCGGAATCTACGCGCGAATAGTCGGCTGCCAAAAAAAGGGCAGGGGGAAATCCCCCTGCCCGTGTCCCGCATGATGCATTACTACTTCTTCGGCTCTTCCTTCTTCGCGGCGGCCTTGTCGTCCTTCTTCATTGCGTCCTTCTTCATTCCGTCCTTCTTCATTCCGTCCTTCTTGGCGGCCTTGGTGGCTTTGGCGGCAGCCTTGTCGTCTTTCTTCGCCGCGGCCTTGTCGTCCTTCTTCATTTCTTCTTTCTTGGCCATACCCTTGTCGTCTTTTGCAGCGCCCATGTGGGATGCAGCGAACGAACCAGTAGCCACAGCGGCAAACATTGCAGCAACCACAACAACAAGCAACTTACGCATTTCCTAGTCTCCCAGTATGTATGTGAACGAGTGACGCAACGAGCCGCATCACGCGCCGATATAACGTTCCGGCGTCGTATACGGTTGACCTGAGGATCCAAGCATCCTCGTCCGCCCTCCCAAGATGGGATCCCTCCCACAGCGAAATTCTAGACAAAAAACAACGAGATTCAGCTGTCTCGCTATAATGTGTTGTTTTTCTGCAAAGTTCTGCCTGATGGTCGTGCGATGTTTCTGGCTCGTGGGCATGCTTCTCTCGGCCGCAGCCGCCCATGCCGCGCCCCGCATCCCGCCCTCGGACGCTGCTGTCCTGGAGCGGCTTCCCACCAAGCCGGCGGACGCGAGTGCGCGCGCGCTGCGCCGGCTGCGCGACGCGGTTGTTTCAGCGCCGAGCGAACCCGACCCTGCGGCAGCCCTTGCCCGGCGTTATTTCGAGCTCGCGATGGCCGAAGGCGATCCGCGCTACGTGGGGTATGCAGAAGGCGTGCTCTTGCCTTGGCGCGGGCGCAGCGACGCGCCGACCGGGATTCTTGTGCTGCAAGGTCTGTTGCGCCAGTACCGGCACGATTTCGACGGCGCGCTGCGCCAACTCGCGAGCGCGCTGGAGCGCGAGCCGCATCTGGTGGAGGCGCACGCCTGGCGCGCCGCAATCTACATGGTGCAGGCGAAATATGAGCTTGCGCTCGTGGAGTGCGCCGCCCTGTCGGGGTTCGCCAGCGAAATGCTCGAGACCGGCTGCCGTTCCAGCGTCGAGGGCGTGACAGGAAGTGCCGCCGCGGCGTACGCCCGGCTCAAAGCCGTGTCTGAGAGGTTTCCCCGGGCCGCGCCGGATCTCAAAGTCTGGATTCAGACCCGGCTTGCCGAGCTCGCCTGGCGCCTCGACAGGAAAACCCAGGCCGAAAGTCACTTCCGGGACGCGCTCACGCTCGGCATCACCGACAACTACCTGTTGGCGGCCTTTGCCGATTTCCTGCTGGAGGAAGGCCGGCCGGCCGAGGTGCTGCGACTGCTGCGCGACCGCGAGCGCTCGGACACGCTGCTGCTGCGAATTGCGCTTGCCGAGCACGCGACCAAGGCCGCCACGGCGACCGCCCGAGCACGCATTCTTGGCGAGCGGTTCCATGACGCTGCGTTGCGCGACGAGCGCCTGCACCTTGCCGAAGAAGCGCGCTTCCTGCTCACTCTGCGCGTCGACCCCAAAGCCGCGCTCCTGGCCGCGCTGGAGAACTGGAAGACCCAGCGCGAGCCGCGCGACGCCGAGATCCTGCTCGAAGCGGCGCTTGCCGCAGGGAAGCCCACGGCGGCGGAACCGGTATTGTCCTGGCTGAGCGCGACAGGATGCGAAGGCGCGCGCCTGGCGCGGCTGGCCGAAAAATTACGGCCGGTCCGCCGGTGACGCGGATTGCCGCGGCACTGCTGACCCTGTGCCTCGCACTGGCGGCGAGCACGGTTCTGGCGCACAAGCCGAGCGATAGCTACCTCGCCATCACGGCGGACGGCCACAGCCTGACGGGCCAGTGGGATATCGCACTGCGCGACTTGGAGTTCGCGATCGGGCTGGACGCGGATGGCGACGGCGAGATTACCTGGGGCGAGCTGCGCGCCAGGCACGCCGCTATAGACAGCTACGCTCTTGCCCGGCTAGGCGTGAAGGTTGACGGGCGCCCATGCCGGCTTGCGCCCGTCGAACACCTGGTCGACGATCACAGTGACGGCGCCTACGCGGTGCTGAAATTTCGCGCCGACTGCGGGGTAGATGCCTACCGCGGCGCCACGCTCGAATACGCACTTTTCTTCGACCTTGATCCGACCCACCGCGGGCTGCTGCGAGTGAGCGACGGCGGCGCCGTCGCCACGGCGGTGCTCGGCCCGGAACAGCCCGCCTATCAGATCTCAACCCTGCCGCGTTCTCGGGTGGCTCAGTTCTTCGACTTCGCGCGCGAAGGCGTATGGCATATCTGGATCGGCTTCGACCATATCCTGTTCCTGATATCCCTGCTGCTGCCCGCGGTGCTGGTCGGGGCGAGCGGCCGCGCGGACCGGAGCGAGCGCTTGCCGCCGGTGCTGTGGGATGTGCTGAAGGTCGTGACCGCATTTACGCTCGCGCATTCGATTACGCTTTCCCTGGCGGCGCTCTCCGTGGTGCAGCTGCCGTCGCGATTCGTCGAATCGGCGATCGCGCTCTCGGTAGTCCTGGCCGCGCTGAATAACATCATACCCGTGGTGCGTGAGCGCCGCTGGCTGGTCGCATTCGCATTCGGACTGATACACGGATTCGGATTTGCGAGCGTGCTGGCCGATCTCGGGCTGCCGCAGAACGCGCTGCTGCTCGCGCTGGTGGGCTTCAACCTCGGTGTGGAAGCGGGCCAACTTGCAATCGTGTGCGCATTTCTGCCGCTCGCGTTCTGGCTGCGGGATTCGTGGTTTTACCGGCGCATCGTGTTCCTGGGCGGGTCGGCGGCGATCGCCGCGGTCGCCGCGCTCTGGCTTGCCGAGCGCGCCCTGAATCTGCGCCTTCTGCCCGGGTAAACGCGCCCGCTTGGCGTTGCGCGCCGCGCGCGGGCGTCGCGTCGAATAAAATACCCGACGGCGTTTCCGCGCTTTCGCATACCCCTCAACTCCAAGCAACCGATCCACCAGGAGCCGCGTCATGGCGTTCAAGCACATCAAGATTCCCGCGCAGGGAGAGAAGATCACCGTCCGCAAGGACATGTCCCTGCAGGTTCCCGCCAATCCCATCATTCCCTTCATCGAGGGTGACGGCACGGGCGTCGATATCACCCCGGTGATGATCAAGGTCGTCGATGCCGCGGTCAGCAAGGCCTATGGCGCGAAGCGCAGGATTTCCTGGATGGAGATGTACGCCGGCGAAAAATCCTGCAAGGTTTACGGCGACAACGTCTGGTTGCCGGAAGAGACCCTGGATGCGTCTCGCGAGTACGTGGTATCGATCAAGGGGCCGCTCACCACGCCGGTCGGCGGCGGGATCCGCTCGGTCAACGTGGCGCTGCGCCAGGAGCTGGATCTGTACGTCTGCCTGCGCCCGGTGCGCTACTTCAAGGGCGTGCCCTCTCCCGTGAAGGAACCGGAGAAGACCGACATGGTCATATTCCGCGAGAACACGGAAGACATCTACGCCGGCATCGAATGGGCGGCCCGGACGCCGGAGGCGAAGAAGCTCATCGCTTACCTCTTGAACGAGATGAAGGTGAAGAAGATCCGGTTCCCGGAGAGTTCCGCCATCGGCATCAAGCCCGTCTCGGAGGAAGGCAGCGTGCGCCTGATCCGCAAGGCTTTCCAGTACGCAATCGACAACAACCGCAAGTCCGTGACCCTCGTGCACAAGGGCAATATTCAGAAGTTCACCGAGGGCGGCTTCCGGGACTGGGGCTATGCGCTTGCGCAGCGCGAGTTCGGCGCGAAGCCGATAGACGGCGGACCCTGGTGCAGCATCAAGAACCCGAAGAGCGGCGCCGAAATCGTACTCAAGGACGTGATCGCCGACGCCTTCCTGCAGCAGATTCTACTGCGCCCGGCCGAGTATGACGTTATCGCCACCACGAACCTGAACGGCGACTACATCTCGGACGCGCTCGCGGCGCAGGTCGGCGGCATCGGCATCGCGCCGGGGGCGAATTTGTCCGATTCCGTGGCGATGTTCGAAGCGACCCACGGCACCGCGCCGAAATACGCCGGCAAGGACTACGTCAACCCGGGTTCGGAGATCCTGTCTGCCGAAATGATGCTGCGGCACATGGGCTGGATGGAGGCGGCCGACGCCATCATCGGCTCCATACAGAAGTCGATCGCCGACAAGGTCGTGACCTACGACTTCGCACGCCTGATGACGGGCGCGAATCAGGTATCCTGTTCGGGGTTTGGACAGGCAATGATCGAACGCATGTAGCGGGGCGCGGCAACAACGGAAAGGCCGCCCGCGGGCGGCCTTTTTTGTAGAACTCCCGGGACGACGTCTCTCAGACTCTCTGGATGTTGGACGCCTGCTTGCCCTTGGCGCCCGGCGCGACATCGAAACCCACCTTCTGCCCCTCCCGCAGGCTCTTGAATCCGGCCATGTTTATCGCCGGGTAATGCGCGAACAGATCCTCGCTGCCGTCGTCCGGCTTGATGAAACCGAAGCCTTTTGCATCGTTAACCACTTCACGGTGCCCGTTGCCATTTGCTGCCCCAGGAATGACGTTTAGTGACTGCTCCGGCGCGCCGCAGCCAGAGAAACGACTGAGCCACACAACCCTGCCGCCGACAAGGGCAAGCCGGCGGCCCGCCCCGGCACCGGCGCCTTTTACGCGCCTCGTTTCGGGTCGTCAAGACCTGCGCCTGCTCGGTACGAGCCGGTATGACATGCAACCGGAGCGCCCGGCAATGACGCGCACATTGCGCCGCTTCTCCACATTGATTACGATAGGTCCGTATATGCAGTCCAGGGACGACACGATACTTGAGGCAAAGAAGGCGAAGGTCAAGCCGCCTCCGATGTTCAAGGTGATGCTGCTGAATGACGATTACACGCCGATGGAGTTCGTAGTGCTGGTGTTGCAGAAGTTCTTTGACATGAGCCGGGAGCGGGCGACCCAGGTCATGCTCAAGGTGCATCGGGAGGGAATCGGGATTTGCGGGGTTTTCCCGCAGGACATCGCCGCAACAAAAGTACAGCAGGTTGCGGCATACTCACGCAAGCACCAGCACCCGCTGCAGTGCGTGATGGAGGAAACGTAGCATGATCGCCCAGGAACTCGAAGTCAGTCTTCACATGGCCTTCGTCGAGGCCCGGCAGAAGCGCCACGAGTTCATCACTGTGGAGCATCTCCTCCTCGCTTTACTGGACAACCCGACAGCCGCCGAGGTTCTGCGCGCCTGCGGCGCGAATCTGGACGAACTGCGCAAGCAGCTCTCCCAGCATGTCGCCGACCAGACGCCGCGCATCGCCGCGGACCGCGAAGTGGACACCCAGCCGACGCTCGGCTTCCAGCGCGTCATCCAGCGCGCTATCCTGCACGTGCAGTCTTCCGGCAAGAAGGAAGTCACCGGCGCGAACGTGCTGGTCGCGATCTTCGGCGAGAAGGATTCCCACGCGGTGTACTTCCTGCAGCAGCAGGGTATCTCCCGTCTGGACGTGGTCAATTTCATTTCTCACGGCATCACCAAGTCGGCGCAGCCGCATTCCGGCAAGACCGAGCAGGAAGGCGAGCCGGAGAGCGAGGCCCCCGCCGGCAACAGCCCGCTGGACAACTTCACGCAGAATCTGAACACGCAGGCGCTCGCCGGCAAGATCGATCCGCTGATCGGCCGCGACAATGAACTCGAGCGCGTCGTGCAGACGCTGTGCCGGCGGCGCAAGAACAACCCTCTGCTGGTCGGCGAGGCCGGCGTCGGCAAGACCGCGATCGCCGAAGGCCTCGCGCGCCGCATCGTCGAGGGCAGCGTGCCGGACCTGCTCGCGAAGAGCACGGTCTACGCGCTCGACATGGGCGCCCTGCTGGCGGGCACGAAATACCGCGGCGATTTCGAGCAGCGCCTGAAGGCCGTGCTGAAGCAGTTGGCCGACAACCCGAACGCGATCCTGTTCATCGACGAAATTCACACCGTGATCGGCGCGGGCGCCGCATCCGGGGGCACCCTGGATGCGTCCAACCTGCTGAAGCCGGTGCTTTCCTCGGGCGCCCTGAAGTGCATCGGCGCGACCACCTACAACGAGTACCGCGGCGTGTTCGAGAAGGATCACGCGCTGTCGCGGCGCTTTCAGAAGATCGACGTGAACGAACCCTCGGTCGAGGAGACGGTTGAAATCCTGAAGGGGCTCAAGTCGCGCTTCGAGGCGCACCACAGCGTCAAGTACACCGCTAACGCGCTGACTACCGCGGCAGAGCTTTCCGCGCGCTACATAAACGACCGCCACCTGCCCGACAAGGCGATCGACGTCATCGACGAAGCCGGCGCGGCGCAGCGCATCGCGCCCAAGGGCAAGCAGAAGAAGATCATCGGCAAGCCGGAGATCGAGGAGATCGTCGCCAAGATCGCGCGCATACCGCCGCGCAGCGTGTCCACGGATGACCGCAGCGCGCTCGCCAAACTGGACCGCGACCTCAAGGCGGTGGTTTTCGGCCAGGATCAGGCGATCGACGCGCTCGCCTCCGCGATCAAGATGGCGCGCTCAGGCCTGGGCAATCCGCAAAAACCGATCGGCAACTTCCTGTTTTCGGGGCCGACCGGCGTCGGCAAAACGGAAGTTGCGCGCCAGCTCGCCTACTGCCTGGGCATCGAACTGATCCGCTTCGACATGTCGGAATACATGGAGCGCCACGCGGTGTCGCGCCTGATCGGCGCGCCGCCGGGCTACATCGGTTTCGACCAGGGCGGCCTGCTCACCGAGGCGATCACGAAGAAGCCCTACTCGGTGCTGCTGCTCGACGAGATCGAGAAGGCGCACCCGGACATCTTCAACATCCTGCTGCAGGTGATGGATCACGGCACGCTGACCGACAACAACGGCAGGAAGGCGGACTTCCGCAACGTCGTGATCATCATGACCACCAACGCGGGCGCCGAGTCGCTCGCCAAGAATTCGATGGGCTTCACGGCGGCGCGCGCCCAGGGCGACGAAATGGAATCGATCAAGCGCATGTTCACGCCCGAGTTCCGCAACCGGCTGGACGCGACCATCTCGTTCCGCTCGCTGGATGAAGACATCATCCTGCGCGTGGTCGACAAGTTCCTGATGCAGCTCGAGGAGCAGCTGCAGGAGAAGAAGGTCGAACCCCAGTTCACCGCGGCGCTGAAGGCGCACCTGGGGAAAAAGGGCTTCGATCCCCTGATGGGCGCGCGGCCGATGGCGCGCCTGATCCAGGACACCATCCGGCGCGCGCTGGCGGACGAGCTGCTGTTCGGCAAACTGCAAAGCGGCGGCAAGGTCGAGATCGGCGTCGACGCGGAAGGCACAATCAAGCTGAAGTTCGAGGAAGAGCCGGCAGCGGTTTCCTGACCGGGCCGGTGCTTTTTTCGGCGCCTCCGTGCTGCTGGCGCTCTCGCCCGGGCCGGACAACCTGTTCGTGCTGCTGCACTCCGCGGCGCACGGACCGAAGACGGGCCTGCTGATTGTCCTTGGGCTGTGTACGGGACTCATCGTGCACACCCTCGCGGCCGCGGGCGGCCTTGCCGCCTTGTCAGTCCGCTACCTGGCCGCGAAACAGTACAGCAATCCGCCGCCGCCCGTGCGCCGCAGCGCATCCATGCTGCAGCCGATCGAGGAATGGGATGAATTCCAGGACCTTCCGGCGGCGCTGTCGCTTATCCCGCTCCGGTCATGATGCCCGAGCATGGCGGAACCCTCGCCGCTCTTGGTCCAGTTGCCGCAGGTATTGTCCTGCTTGCCGATGATCGCCATCCCGGTCCCTTCGGACCCGGTCAGGATGTCGTGCACGTTCGGGCGGTCGCCGCGCCCGTTCAGCACTTCACCCTTTTCGCTCAGCGCGGTCTGCTTGTTGATGTTGTTGCCACTGTGCAGTTCTTCCGGGTTGCGCGCAACGACCACGCCCCTGGCATTGCGCCACGGCCCCCTGCCGATGCGCTCGCGCGCATTGACCGCCGCGGAACCATCCGGCTTGTTGACGCTCAGATAGGCGCGCCAGGTGCGCCCGCCCGCGCCCGCCGCGCCGGCAAGCGACTGGCAGTACTTGTCGGCGCCGGCCAGTCCGCCGAAGTCGGCGCCTTTGCCCGGATTCGTGCTGGTCACGAAAAACGTCATTTTGGACTGCTGCGCATGGGCGCCGGCGCAACCGAGCGCAAACAGCATGCCGGTCACCGCCTTGGCGAAAGTTGAAGCATTCATGCCGCATCCTCCGTTGTTGATTGTCGTATGGAACAGGAGCAGGTCGTAGCCCTGCAAAATTCCGCCGCGCCGCGCGTACGGCGGACCCGGCATATTCCGCCATCCCCTCTATTTTCTCCGGCCAGCCTGGATGTAGAGTCGAGAAGTGACGCGGTGGGGTAGGTGGCCGCTTGTCTGTTGCCGAGCCTTTCGTTGGTCGGTGCCCGAGTAGCGTTCACCATGCTCCGTTTTCACTTCCCGCTCATCGAACCGGACGGGCGGATTTCCCGCATCCGGCTCTCGGACGAGGCATCATGCGTACGCCCACGGGAAGCTCTTGTGCGACTCGGCAAATATACCAGCCCCAGCGAGCGGTGCAGATACACGGAAGGGAAGCTGCTCCGGTTGCTACCGGCTGGAGCGAAAGTCGCCGGACGGGATTCGCACCCGCTGGAAAACCGCTTTGTACGGCGTACAGTAACGTATAGGTTACTATACGCCCCCCTGTCAGGGCCGCCGCAGCCCCCTCATTTCGATTCCTTCGCCGGATGCAGGGTTGCCCAGGCGCAGCCGAACAGCAGCGCGCCGGTGACCGCGAACACGGCGGCCATGCCCAGGCTCGCAGCCAGGCCGCCGAACAGCGAGGGGGCGACCAGGCGTAGGATTCCCGTCGCGGTGACCCGCAGACCCATGGCCTCGGCGACCCGATCCTTCGCCGCCCGCTTCATCAGCAGCAGCAACGTCAGCGGCTGGCCGCATGCAATGCCCAGGCCAAACAGCGCCGCGACCAGGCCAAGTAGAACCGGATCGCGGAATAGCGGCACCATGGCAAAGGCCAGCGCCGCCAGGGCAAACGAATAGCCGAGCAGAGGCATATCACCGAATCGCGCGAGGAGACGCGGCATCAGCGGACGCACCACCAGGGTTGACAGTGGCAGGCAGGCCAGCACCAGACCGATTGCGGAGGCGGAAAGCCCGATGCCGTGCGCATAGATCGGCAGGTAAAAGGGGAACAACTCCATGGCAAGCTGTACCGCGCCGCTGACCGCGATCACCCACCACAGGTGCCGGTCGGCAAGGGTATCGAGCAGCTTTGCCGGCGCTTCCCGCGAGCGCGTGCCGGGGGGCAGTCCGGCGCCCCAATACGCGAGCATCAGGAGCACCGCGAGCGGGAAAGGCAGCAGCCAGAGGCAGGCGTTCAGATGACCGACATGATCGATCGCGAATCCGGCGAGCGGCGGGCCGACCAGCATGGTGAGCGCCCCATAAGTGCCGTATACGGCGAGATTGTTCGCAAGGCGCGCCGGCTCGCTGAGCGTTCGGAGCAGCGCTTGCGATACCAGCACGCAACCGGTGGTCCAGATGCCGAGCAACACCGAACCTGCAAAAAGAGCGGGCATGCCGGGAAGCAGATAGGGCAGCAGGATGCCCGCCATTCCGCACATCGCCGCGACCACGAGGGGCCTGCGCGAACCCAGGCGATCCACCAGCCGGCCGGCGTGGAACGCCAGCAGCACCGGCGCCAACTGCGAGCCGGCCGCCAGCACACCCACCTGGAGGGGGCTCGCACCCGAATCCAGCGCAAACAGTGAGAACAGCACGCGCGCGCCGAGAAAGGCGCTGAACGTCAGGAACATCTGGATGTGGACGAAGTGAATCATCGAAGTCCGCGCAACGGTAAATGATCCCGCCGGGTCGGGGCGCGCGGGCGCATATCCTTTTACATGTTAGCCGGATTGCGGAGTGCTCTCTTGCGAGAATGCGTAACCATCGTGCTGCTGTCATGCGGCCTCGTGGCGCCAAGCGCTTTCGCAGCCGATGTCCTCTCATACAACAGCGTCGAACTGCAGGCCGAAGCGCAGCGCGGCCGCGCCGAGATCCGTATTGAAAGCCGGGACTTCGAGTCCGCTTCGACACTGATAGGCAGGCTACAGTCTGGCATGAAGCTTGGTGGTATGAGTTTCTCCGTGGCGCGCGAGGCGCGCTTCGGCATCGATCGAAGAAAGGCCGCGCGAACTGCTGTCTAGCCCAGCAGGTCCGCGGCATCGCGCGACCAATACGCGCCCTCGCCCGCGGGGATATGCAGATCACCTCCGGCCATCACGCCGCCGATTAGCCTGACATCAGACCGAGCAAGGACTCACCGTAACGCTGCAGCTTTCTTTCGCCGATGCCGTCTATCTCGGCTAGCGCATCCAGACTTCCGGGCCTGAGCGAGGCAATCGCGGCCAGCGTGCGGTCGTGAAAGATGACATATGCGGGTACGGCTTGCGCGCGCGCCTGCGTGGCGCGCCAGGCTTTCAAGCGCTCCAGCAGTTCGCCGTCGGCTGCGGGCAGCTCCACACCGACCACGCTTGCCGTGCCGCGCCGCGCGCCCGCTTTCCTGCGCGGCGCGACCCTGCGTAGTTCCACGAGCGTCTCGCCCTTCAGCACCGCACGGCTGGCCTCGGTCAGCGTCAGCGCGCCATAGGCCTCGTGGTCGGGGCGCAGGTAGCCGAGCGCGGTGAGCTGGCGGAACACGCTGCGCCATTCCGCCTCCTCCACGTCGGCGCCGATGCCGAACACCGACAGCTGATCATGACTCCAGCTCGTCACGCGGTCCGTGGTCTTGCCGCGCAGCACGTCGACTAGGTGCACGGCGCCGAAGCGCTGCCCGGTGCGATACACGCAGGACAGCGCCTTGCGCGCGGCATCGCTCGCATCCCAGGTCCGCGGCGGCTCGAGGCAGGTATCGCAGTTGTCGCAGGCATCGCTGGCCTCGCCGAAGTAAGCGAGCAGCCGCACTCTTCTGCAGCCCGCGGTCTCGCACAGGCCGAGCAGCGCGTCCAGCTTGGCGACGGAAACGCGCTTGTACTCCTCGCTGCCCTCCGACTGGTCGATCATACGGCGCTGCTGCACCAGGTCCGCCAGGCCGTAGGCCATCCATGCATCCGCCGGCTCGCCGTCGCGTCCGGCGCGCCCGGTCTCCTGGTAATAGCCCTCGATGCTCTTCGGCAGATCGAGGTGGGCGACAAAGCGCACCTCCGCCTTGTCGATCCCCATGCCGAACGCGATCGTCGCCACCATCACGATGCCCTCCTCGTCCTGGAAACGCGCCTGATGCAGGCGGCGCGTCTCGGCGTCCAGCCCGGCGTGATAGGGCAGCGCCACGATGCCCTGCGCGGCGAGGAAGGCCGCGGTCTCATCCACCTTCCTGCGCGACAGGCAGTAAACGATGCCGGTGTGGCCGCGGTGCGCGGCGCGGATGAAAGCGAGCAGTTGCTGGCGCGGCTCGGCCTTGTCGATGATGCTGTAGCGGATGTTCGGGCGGTCGAAGCTCGAGATGAAGACGCGCGCATCCTCGAGCGCGAGACGCTGTATGATCTCCGCACGCGTCTGCGGATCGGCGGTCGCGGTAAGCGCTATGCGCGGCACCTGCGGAAAACGCTCGTGCAGGATGGAAAGCTGCAGGTACTCCGGACGGAAATCATGGCCCCACTGCGACACACAGTGCGCCTCGTCTATCGCGAACAGCGCGAGCTTTGCCTCGCCGAGCAGCTCCAGCATGCGCGGCATGACGAGGCGCTCCGGCGCGACGTAAAGCAGATCCAGCTCTCCCGCGGCGAAGACGCGCTCGACCGCGTTTGCCGCGCGCCCATCAAGCGAGGAATTGAGAAAGGCGGCGCGCACGCCGAGCTGCTCGAGCGCGACCACCTGGTCGCGCATGAGCGCGATGAGCGGCGAGACCACCAGCGCCGCACCCCCGCGCAGCAGCGCCGGAAGCTGGTAGCACAGCGACTTGCCGCCGCCCGTCGGCATGAGCACCAGCGCGTCGCCGCCATTGATGATGTGGGAGACGATCTCCTCCTGCGGCCCGCGGAACGCGGGATGGCCGAAGGTACTGCGCAGGATGTCGAGCGCCGTGCTACCGCTGCGAGGCATCAGGCGTTGCCGCGTTTCGACGGGAGCTGATCGAGCCGCCCGGCAAAGCGCTTGCGCTGCGCCGGGCTGAACATCGCCGGACCGCCCTGCGCCGCGCTCAGGCGGCCCTCCTGTCGATTTCGGGCAGATCGCCAATCGCGAAGCTGACCGCTTCTTCAACGCGCTCGAGCCACACGACATGCAGCCTTTCGCGCGCTTCCAAGGGCACGTCCTCGTAGTCCTTCTGATTGCGCTTCGGCAGCATCACAGTGGTGATGCCCGCGCGCAGCGCGGCGAGCAGTTTCTCCTTCAGCCCGCCGATCGGCATTACCAGCCCGCGCAGTGAGATTTCGCCGGTCATGGCGACATCACTCCTCACGGGGCGATCCGTGAGCAGCGAGATAAGCGCGAGATACATCGCCACGCCCGCGCTCGGCCCGTCCTTCGGCGTCGCGCCGGCCGGCACGTGCACGTGCACGTCGACCTTGTCGAGCGAGTCGTTCAGGAGCTTCTTCGCCAGAGTCAGCGCGGCCTGGGCTGACTCCTTCATCACATCGCCCAACTGTCCGGTCAGGATCAGGCGCCCGGACCCCGGCACGCTGCTCGCCTCGATGAAGAGGATGTCCCCGCCCACCGGCGTCCAGGCAAGCCCGGTCGCCACGCCCGGCATGCTGGTGCGCAGCGCCACCTCGTTCTCGAAGCGCCGCGCGCCGAGGATCGCGTGCAGGTCGGGCTCATCGATCTTCACCGATTCGGCCTCGCCTTCCGCGATCTGCATCGCGACACGGCGCAGCACCGAGCCGATCTCGCGCTCCAGGTTGCGTACGCCCGCCTCGCGCGTGTAGTCGTGCCCGATGGCGCGGATCGCCGCATCTGTAAGGGAGGCCTGCTCAGGCTGCAAGCCGTTCGCTTCCATCTGGCGCTTCACGAGATAGCGCTTCGCGATCTGCAGTTTCTCCTCCTCGGTGTAGCCCGCCAGATGGATGATCTCCATGCGGTCGCGCAAGGGGCCCGGAATCGTGTCGAGCTGGTTCGCGGTGCACACGAACATCACGCGCGACAGGTCGAAGTCGATGCCGAGGTAGTTGTCGCGAAAGCGCGCGTTCTGCTCCGGATCGAGCACCTCCAGCAGCGCGCTGGACGGATCGCCGTGGAAACCGCCCATGCCGAGCTTGTCGATCTCGTCCAGCATGAACACGGCATTCCGGGTGGCGGCGCGCTTCATCGCCTGGATGATGCTGCCGGGTAGCGCGCCGATATACGTGCGCCGGTGGCCGCGGATCTCGGCCTCATCATGCACGCCGCCGAGCGCCACGCGCTGGAAAGCGCGCCCGGTGGCGCGCGCTATCGACTGGCCGAGCGAGGTCTTGCCCACCCCCGGCGGGCCGACGAAGCAAAGAATCGGGCTCTTGCCCTCGGGATTCAGTTTGCGCACCGCGAGGTACTCCAGGATCCGGCGCTTGATCTTGTCCAGGCCGAAGTGATCCTCGTCCAGTACGCGACGCGCCTCGGCGAGGTCGATCTGCTTTCCGGGTTCCGTTTTCCACGGCAGCTCAGTCAACCACTCGAGATAGGTGCGCAGCATCGAGTACTCGCCGCCTCCCTCGCTCATCCTCTGCAGGCGCTTCAGTTCCTTAAGCGCGTACTTGTGCGATTCCTCGGGCATGCCCGCCTCATCGATCGCCTTTTTTAGCTCCTCGATCTCCGCGGCGGTGTCCTCGCCCTCGCCAAGTTCCTTCTGGATCTGGCGCGCCTGCTCGCGCAGCACATGCTCGCGCTGGCGCTGATCGAACGCCTTCTTGGTCTGCGCGCCGATCTTGTTCGACAGGCGCAGCACCTCGACCCGGTTGGCGAGCAGGGCAAGTACCTTGTCCAGGCGCTCGGACAGATCGAACACCTCGAGCAGCTGCTGCTTTTCATCCGCCTTGAGATCGAGAAAATTCGCGACCATGTCGGCCAGCTGGCCGGGCAATTCGATGCCCTGCACCACGCCGGCCAGACCGTCGGGCGCATTCGGCAGCAGTTCGATCGCTTCGGCCGCGAGCGTGCGCAGCTGGTGGAAGCGCGCCTCGATCTCGGGCCCGCTCGCCTGCGGCTCCTCCACGAAGGCGACACGCGCCACGAAGAACGGCCAGCCATCGAGGAATTCGAGCACCCGGAAGCGCGATTGTCCCTGCACCACGAGATGATGGCCGCCCTCCGCGCCGGTGACATAGCGCAGCACCTGGCCCGCCGTGCCGACCCAATAGAGATCCTCGGGCTTGGGATCGTTGTTCGCGGGGTCGCGCTGCAGCAGGAACCCGACCTTGCGCTCGCCGCGGGCCGCATCCTGCGCAGCCGCGACCGAGCGCTGGCGCCCGATGGTGACCGGCGCGATAACGCCCGGAAACACCACCATGTTGCGCATCGGCACGAGCGCGATCGCGTCATCCGGCAGCGCCTTGCCGACCTCGCGCGCCTTCTGCGGCGCGGCAGGCGGCGCCGCATTCCCGTCGCCATTTAGGGCTTGCTGATTTTTCGGCCACGGGCTCATGGGGTCTCCTTGTTTCTCGTTCATCGCAATCCCCCCGTCCGTTCCTGTTCGTTGCGCGTGCGCTTTGCCAGCAGCAGCCTGAGACATCCGCCCTCAAAGGATTGCTCGACCAGATCGAGCGCATGCATCGGCAGCACCACCCGGCGCTCGAAGCGGCCGTATGGAATTTCCATGCGATGGATGCGCACGTCCTCGCCGCTCGCCGGGAAAGGCCGCAACGCGGCAACCGACAGCCCGTCGGACTCCAGCGCGATCGTGATGCTGTCCGGCGCCACGCCCGGCAGCGCCAGGGTGATCAGCAGCGCCTCGGAGGTTTCCATGACGTCCACGGGTGCCTCCCAGTTTGGCGCAGCCGGCAGCAAGGTATTGCGCCCAAGGCGGAAAAACTGCCGGTGCAGGCGGTCTGCCTGGTCGAGCATCGCCAGGGCTTCCGCCCACATCCAGCCGCTCGCTTTGCGTGAATTCATGAAGTTCCTTGAAAACCGCCCTGCCGGTTGGCGAGTCCCACGCCCGCCCGTATTCTCCTATGTGGCGGACAAACACGCGGTTTCAAGTACTCGAAAAGCGGCCGCACAAATTAAAACCCCGCCATCCGGCGGGGTTTTAAGGCTGAAAAGCGAAGAAGATCAGGCGTAGGAGCGCAGGCGCAGCGAAAATTCCTGCAGCGGCACGACGCCGCTAGCTTCCGCCCGCGCGCACCACTCCTGAAGCTGCTTCAGCAACTGCTCCTTGGTGGCATGTGAGCGATCCCACAGTGAGACAAGCTCGACGCGCATGGCAAGCGCGGTGGCCAGGGCCCTGGAGTCCTTGAGGGTCTCGGCAAGATGCGCCTGCTCGCGTTCGGACATCGCCTGCACCCGCAGCAGCCCGCGGCGCAGGGACTTGAGCGCCTGCGCATCGCGCGGCGACCAGTCCTTCAGCCGCTTGAGCTCTTCCTTGTAAGTAGCTTTGACGGAACGCGCATAACGCGAAAGCACGTCGTAGCGGTTCGCGATGACGGCGTGCAGCGTATCGAGGTCCGCGGCAAGCTTTGGCGTCGGGGCGAAGCGCGGTGTTGGCGCAACCTTCTTCACGGTCGCGAGCCCGGCCATCTCCAGCAGCCTGATATAGAGCCACCCGATGTCGAACTCATACCACTTCGATGACAGCCTGGCCGAGGCCGCGTAGGCGTGGTGGTTGTTGTGCAGCTCCTCACCGCCGATCAGGATGCCGAACGGTATGATGTTCCGGCTGGCTTCCGAGGTGTCGAAATTGCGATACCCGGCCCAGTGTCCCACTCCGTTGATGACGCCGGCCGCCCAGAACGGAATCCATACCATCTGCACCGCGAACATGATGGCGCCAGCCAGCACGCCGAACAGCAGGATGTCGACCGCCGCCATCAGAACGACGCCGAGCAAGGCATGCGGCGCATAGACATTGCGCTCCAGCCAGTCGTCGGGTGAACCGTGGCCGTACTTCTCCATCGTTTCAGGATTGCGCGATTCGCGCACGTAAAGCAACACCCCGCCGAACAGTACTTTGAGGATGCCATGCTGCACCGGGCTATGCGGATCCTCGGGCGTTTCACATTTCGCATGGTGCTTGCGGTGAATCGCGGCCCACTCGCGCGTCACCATGCCGGTCGTCATCCAGAGCCACATGCGGAAGAAGTGCGACGCGAGCGGATGCAGCTCAAGGGCGCGGTGGGCCTGGTGGCGATGCAAAAAGATGGTGACTGCGGCGATGGTGACATGGGTCATGCCCAGTACGGTCAGGGCGTAGCCCCACCAGGGGAGGTCCAGCAATCCGGTATCGGGCATCGAGGCCTTTGCGTTGGTTGTGATGAAATCGCCATATGGGGGAGCCAGTTGAGAACTTCAATTGCCCGTCACCAAATAGCGCGTAGCGCGAAAAAAGCGCCGCTATTTTACGCGAATCGCTTTCCGGGATCACAATCTTTTACCCTCTGCAATGGATGTCTTGCGCCGGCATTGCGCCGCAAGCGGTTGGCATTGCACGGGAAACGTTCGAGAAACTCATGTTTTCCTGCGCTCGAAGGCCGCGGCGAAGAAAGCGTCGGTAGCGTGCTCGTGCGGCCAAAGGTGCAAATAGTGCCCGGATGCGAGCGCGATATGCTGCTCGGCAGGCAGATCGGCGCAGGATAGCGGCGCGAATTCCGGATGTGCGGCGGCAAAGCGCTCGACCACGTCCTCGTTTTCCTGCCGCAGGATGCTGCAGGTTGCGTACACGAGGCGCCCGCCCGGCTTCACCAGACGCGAGGCAGAGGCGAGTATGCGCGCCTGTTTCGCGGCGAGTTCGGCAACCGACTCCGCTCCCCGGCGCCATTTCAGGTCGGGATTGCGCCTCAGGGTGCCGAAGCCCGTGCATGGAGCATCCACGAGCACCCGGTCGATTTTCCCCGCGAGGCGCTTGATGCGCGCGTCGTTCTCGCTGTCAAGCGCCATCGGATGCACGTTGCTGACCTGCGCGCGCGCTGCCCTCGGCGCCAGCGCCGCGAGCCGGCTCTTCGACGTGTCCATGGCATAAAGCCGACCGGTACTGCGCATCAGCATGGCAAGCGCCAAAGTCTTGCCGCCCGCCCCGGCGCAGAAATCGGCAACCATTTCGCCGCGCCGCGGAGCCAGCAGGTAAGCAAGTATCTGGCTGCCCTCGTCCTGCACTTCGATCGCCCCGGACTTGAACAAGGCGAGCCGATTGACCGGCGGCTTGCCCGCGACCCGGATCCCGGCGGGCGAATACGGCGTCGCCTGGGCCTCGATCCCCTCGCGCGCCAGCTCCTGGAGCACCGCCTCCCTGTCGGTGCGCGCCAGATTGACGCGCAAGTCCAGCGGCGCCGCATTCAGCAGCCCCTGTGCGACGCGCCTGGCCTGCGCTTCGCCCTCCTGCGCCAGCACTGCCTCCCAAAGCCAGTCGGGCAGATCGACCTGTACCGCCGGCGGGAAATCGCCCGCGGCGCGAGCCTTCGCCGCGAGCTCGAGCGACTTGTCGCGCAGCAATCCCTCCAGCGAACGAACAGACAGGCCGATGACACGAACCAACGCGCCGATCAGCAGTGCGCGCGGGTTCGCGCTGCCCACGGCCGCCTCGAGAGAACGCTTGCGCCGCAACACCCCGTACACCGCTTCTGCCACGAATGCACGGTCCCGCTGCCCGAGCTGATGATTGGAACGGAAATAGCGCGACACAGTCTGGTCGGCCGGGCCCGAAAAATGGAGCAGCTCGCGCAGCAGGTGCTCCGCGTGGCGCAGAACCGGAACCAGGCCGGACAATCGCACCACGGGTGCGCCCGGCGATTCCATGCCCGGGGTTTTCGGCGTGCGCGTCATGGAGGCCTTCTGCGTCATGGAGGCCTTCTTATGGTCTGCTGACACGCGTGGCGACCTGATCGGTCCGGGTGCCGTCTTTCTCGACGACCAGGATGCGCACCGGCAGATAGCCGTAGGCCGGCGCCAGCCACAACTCCGCCGTGCGCTCGTTCGGACCGTCGGGCCGGCGCACCACGCGCAGCGTATCGAACTCGCCCGCAGGGACCTGAATCTTTGCCCGCCCTCCCGGCTCGTACACCTGGGTGGAGACGCCGCGGCCGTCGGCGAGATCCAAGGACACCACGCTGGCGGGCGACTCGATAAACGCGAACTGGAATGCGAATGCAAGCCGGTCGCTGGGGTTTGCGGGCAGCGGCCGGACCTCCGGCTCGCCCCGGTACTTCATCGTCAGCGTCTTCGCCACATAGTCGAAATTCGCACTCGCCGTGGGTCGGCCGGAGCGCTCATCGGTGAATTCCTGCGGACGCAGGCCGTTCGGCGTTATGCGACCCCTGCTCATGCGCTTGATCTGGAAGAGGAGCGCCATCGCGCCGCGTCCCTTGCCGATCTCGGTTGCGCGGTAAGTCTTGCCGTCGTGCTCCAGTTTTTCGATGACCTCGGCGATGGCCAGGCCGTTGTGCAGCACATCGAATGCAATCTCGATGTTTGCGGGCGGCGCGGCCTGCAACGCCGGCGGCCAGGCTAGCGCGAGAAGGAAGAGGATCCTATGAATCATCGAATACCAGCTGGGCGTCGCCACCCTTCACGCTGATGACGCCGGCGCGATTCACGAGCCTGTCCTCCAGAAACCACTTTACCGCCTGCGGAAAGACCCGGTGTTCCTGACGCAGCACGCGCGCAGCCAGCTGCTCGGCGGTGTCGCCCACGCGCACCGGAATCGCCGCCTGCACGATGATCGGGCCGTGATCCACGTCGGCGGTCACGAAATGCACTGTGCAGCCGTGCAGTTTCACCCCTGCAGCGAGCGCCCGCGCATGCGTGTCCAGGCCCGGGAAACACGGCAACAGGGAGGGATGTATGTTCACCAGGCGCCCCGTGTAGCGCTGCACGAACCAGGCAGTCAGCACCCTCATGAAGCCCGCGAGCACGACCAGCCTCGGCCCATGATGGTCGATCTCCTCTGCAAGCTTGCGCTCGAAATCTTCGCGCGATGCGTAGTCGCGGTGCGGCACGGCGAGCACGGGTATGGCGCGACGCGCCGCAATGCCCAGGCCTGGCGCCTCGGCGCTGTTGCTGAGCACCGCCGACACGGGAATCGCGGCATCCAGCAGCGCCTGCAGATTGCTGCCGCGGCCGGAGATCAGGACGACGATGGACATGAAGGTGCGGACTAGCGAGAAAGCGTCAAGGGCGTGCAGTTTAGCAGTGCGCGCCTACTTGAATGTCCTGTCCACGCTGCCCTGGACCGCGAATCGTCTATCTACTAACTTATTTGCTAATACCTATGAAGTTCAGTTCAGTGCAGGCGCGGTGGTGTCTCAGTTTGAGTTGTAACAGCGCCTAACGATCCTGGCAGTGTCTTTCTTTTCGCACGTAGCCAGGCTTCGACGCGTTCTTGCCTGACGGCCCACACTCCAGCACCCTTTCCTTGTGGTGCGTGGAACAGATCGTCTGCGTCCGATTTCCCCCTGAATGTCGCGTACTCGCCAGCATACCCTTGAAATGCGCTTTGCACAGCCTGCTCGAAAGCCTTCGGCATGTTGAGCCCCTTTTCCCCGCGCTTCCGCCACAACTCAGCTATCACCAACCGCCGATGAAGTCCTCCCCTGTGCGGGTACAGAACGCCAATGATGTCTAGGACCCAAGGATTCTCCCGGCGCATCTTGATGTCACGAGCATCCTTCCCGAACTCCTCGTCAAGTTCCTTTATGAGGTCTTCAATCTCGTTGCCCATGCTCCTGCCTCCGCGATCTAATCTGCCGATTTGGTGATCTCGTCCACGCTCAATACGTGGTCCGCAATACCGGCCTGCATGGCCGGGGTAACGCGAGGCGATTTGTGAATCCGCCCGAAGTTGTAGAACATGTAATGCAAGCCGATGGCGCAGGCGTGATTCTGGACCTTCTTGCTGAATCCGTTGGTCAGCCGCGTGAACCGGCGCATGCTCAGCCGAACGGCCAGATTCTGGCGCTCGACGTGCCACGTTGAAACTTTCGATTCATCTGGGACCCCGCTAATTGTTTCCTTAGTCGCTCCAGTGCATACCGGCGGGCTGTAGCGGCGCTCCGCCTCAGGCGGGGAAGCGTAGAGCTTGGTCAGGGTCGAATAGTCGATCTCACAGCTCGAACTGAAGGAGAGGCGAGAGACGCACAATTGACTCTGCACCCTTAGCGAACTTGGTCACGACCGCACCTTCGGGCAGAACGATTCCGTCTACCACGACCTTTCCGTCAGTGACCCCCTGTTGCCACTTGCACGGCCAAATGGTACGCCGACGCGGCAGGAGCGGACGGCAAAACGCCGAACGTCTTGGTGAAAGGCGGACCAGCATGATGATCAGCCAAGCCGTGGCGTTGAAGGGCTGGCCGTCGATTTGAGGGAAACGCCGACTCAATCATTGGAGAACCGCGCATAGACATTCGGCAAGTGCTCCCGAAAAAATCGTTCCTGTTCAGGACGCAGTTGCCGGCGCGTACATTCCTCTGGCGCAAGACCGTAACGCATGCCAACCTTTTCGTATGTCCTGCCGTCTGCATCTGTATACACGGTTGGGTCAGTCGGAGTTTGATTGACATTGATGTATTCAAGTGATTTCTCATCGTCGTAACAGAGCATTTGATACACATAATAGTCATCGAAACTGGCCAGACCTACCTCCTTCGCCGTACCAAATAGGGCACCCTGCGCTCGGCAGCGAAGGTACTCCTCTTCGGACAATGGCAAGCCGCGTAGAAGCACCCACGGATCAGGTGTGAAGTAACTCAAAGCTCTTCCCGCCGCCCTGCGAACTGCATCTATTTCCTCTGATAGAGCCGCAAGGTTGGCGTTGAGTGGTTCAGGCATTTCCCTTGGCAGCACGTCGTAGCCCACAACATTCCTATACAGCCACTGAGTGATCTCCCTCATGGCGCTACTTGCTCTGCCAACGCCTTCCATGATGCTCTGCAACTCTTGCCTAGCGTCGTTCATATTGTTCATCCCCTGCGCAGAGAGGGTTGCCAGAAAACAATGTGCAAACCATCTAATGTAGGATGTCAGGCGGCGGTTCAATTCCAGGTTCCCACGCCTCCCAGAGGGGTCTGGAAAGCTCGTGCAGGTTTGTTTCATTTTCCTTGAGATAGCGGTCGATAATGGAGTCAACAATTCGTCCAGCTCGCTTGATAATTTCTCGTATGCGATCAAGGTCGCTGAAAAGCCACGCGCGTCCTGCTGGCGTTACGAGCGCCTGTGTCCGCTTTGCGTTCCAATAAGCGTGGACTAAAAGATTTCGCTCCTTAACACCGGCTTGAATGGCCGTTCTCTCAGCATCTGTCAGATATTTCCGCATACGCACCTCGCGAAATAGTTGTCCAATAGTCTGCGGTGCATCAGGAGTGTCAAGCGGGGTAGCGGCACGTTCTTGGCTACCATTTACATCCATCACCTTCAGGAGCAGCGACAGGCCGCTCTCGAGATGTTGCGCTTCGAATACCGCGTTACCAAGCGCTGTATAGACAGGTATCGTGTCGGCATAAGCGATTTTTGTCATGGTCGTCAAATAACTCTTATAGAGTGTGCCGCGCTAACCGGCGCGTGCCGTCCTTGCGCGCGTCCGGGTTGAGCGTGTAGTGGTTGAACGGCGATCGGCCCGCTCAGATGCCTGTTGCTCTCCGATTCCCTGAGACACGAGCGATACCACCGGTGCGTTGAGCGAGACGCCTTCCGCTTTCGCGCGAGCGATCAAGCGCGCATGGAACGAACGCGGGACTCTTTGCACGAAGCGCCCGCTGACCGAAGAAGACGGCTTGGGAATGCCGTCGCCGAACTCTTGCGCAACTGCCAGCCACGACTGCAGCGCATCCCTGCCGTTCTCGATTGCATCCTCCGGTGTGGTCCCATCGGACCAGCAGCCGGGAAGATCGGGGAAGTAGATGCTGTACCCGCGGCCTTCTACTTTCGAGAGGGGGCGAACTTCAAACGGGTACGCGACGCTGGACATTTTCATTCGGCGAGTCCTTCCTCAACCAAGCGCATGAACTTTCGCACGTAGCGGTCATGCGCCTGCTTCATGGAACTCCGCAACCGAAACCGGCCGCTTCACTGAAACCGAATTTTGCAGAGCCTTGATTCGTTCGAGTTCATGCATCGTCTGCGCCGTGAAGTACGAGTCCCCGCAGTGTGGACAGGACCACATTGGAATTCCTTCCACTACCAGAAGGGATGGCCCGCTCCCGTAAGTCCGCGCGACCCGTCGAAGTTGAGCACCGGCTCGACCACAGGAGACGCACACAGGCCTAAACGAGGTAGACCGTGACGATGTAGAGGACGTCCGAGGGGAGTAGAAAGTCGTGACACACAGGTAATTCTACGGGAGCGCTTCTAAGGCGCATACCGGTGTTGCCGTGCGGTGGGCCGGCACGACCTTTGCCACTACTCCCCAAATTCATTTCCCAGGCCGCGCCTAGTCCGAATCACCCGTCCCGATCATGAGCTCGGGACGCACCCACTCGTCGAACTGCGCCGCGCTCACGAATCCGAGCGCAAGCGCAGCCTCGCGCAGCGTGCCGCCCTCCTGGTGCGCGCGCTTGGCGATCTGCGCGGCGCGGTCGTAGCCGATGTGCGGCGCGAGCGCGGTCACCAGCATGAGCGAGTTTTCAACCAATTTCCGGATGCGCGGCTCGTTTGCTTCGATGCCGCGCGCGCAATGCGCCTCGAAAGAGCGGCAGCCGTCCGCGAGCAGGCGCGCGCTCTGCAGGAAAGCGTCTATCAGCAGGGGCTTGTAGACGTTCAACTCGAAATTTCCGGATGCACCGCCGAAGTTGACCGCGACATCGTTGCCGAGCACACGCGCCGCCGCCATGGTCAGCGCCTCGGCCTGCGTCGGGTTGACCTTGCCGGGCATGATCGAGCTTCCCGGCTCGTTTTCCGGTATCGATAACTCGCCGAGCCCGCTGCGCGGCCCCGAGGCCAGCCAGCGCACATCGTTCGCGATCTTGGTCAGCGCCGCCGCCAGCGTCTTCAGCGCGCCATGCGCGAAGACCATGGCTTCGTGCCCCGCGAGCGCCGCGAACTTGTTCGGCGCAGGGGTAAACGGCAGACCGGTCTCGCGCGCCACATCCGTCACCACGCGCGCCGCGAACTCGGGGTGCGTGTTCATGCCGGTTCCCACCGCCGTGCCGCCAAGCGCGAGTTCATACAGTCCGGGCAGTACGGCGCGAATTGCGCCTTGCGCCGATCCGAGCTGGGCAGCGTAGCCGGAAAACTCCTGGCCGAGCGTAAGCGGAGTTGCGTCCTGCAGATGGGTGCGGCCGATTTTGACGATATCCGCGAAGGCTCTCGCTTTCGCGGCCAGCGTCGCGCGCAACTGCTCGACGGCAGGCAGGACGTCGCCGTGCAGCGCACGCGCCGCGGCGATGTGCATGGCGGTTGGAAAGACATCGTTCGAAGACTGGCCGAGGTTGACCTCGTCATTGGCATGCACGAGACGATCCAGGCCGCGCGGTCCGCCCATCAGTTCGGAGGCGCGATTTGCCAGCACCTCGTTGACGTTCATGTTGGACTGGGTGCCCGAGCCGGTCTGCCACACGACCAGCGGAAACTCCTCCGTATGTCCGCCGTCGCAAACTTCCTGAGCGGCGCGGGCAATCGCCTCCGCCTTGGCGCTGTCGATCAGTCCGAGGTCGCGGTTGGCAAACGCCGCCGCGCGCTTCACCAGCGCAAGCGCATCGATCACGGCACGAGGCATGCGTTCGCCTGAAATGCGGAACAGGCGAAGGCTACGCTCGGTCTGCGCGCCCCACAGCCTGTCGCCAGCGACCTCGATCGGCCCGAAACTATCCTGCTCGGTGCGCGTCGCGCTCATCGAATCGCGCATCCAGTCACGTCGGTTTCGCGGCCGGATCGGCCTGCTCCCTGCTGGCGATTTCCGCGTGGACCTTCGCCATGTCGATCGATTTCGCCTGGCTGACCACCTGATCGAGCGTCGCCGCCGGCAGCGCACCGGCCTCCTGGTACAGCACGACGTTTTCGCGAAAGACCATCAGCGTGGGAATCGACCGGATATTGAAGGCCCCCGCGATTTCGGGTTCGGCATCGGTGTTGACCTTGGCAAACACCACGTCGCCATGACCCTCCGAGGTCTTTTCGAACACCGGGGCAAAGCCGCGGCACGGGCCGCACCAAGGGGCCCAGAAATCCACGATGACAATCGGGTTGCCGCTGATGGTTTGTTCGAAATTGTCCTTGGTCAGCTCCAGGGTGGCCATGCGGCGGGTCCTTGCGCAGTGGTAGGGTTCGGGAATAGCTGGAATAGTATGCTCGTATTGATGGCGAACTACGTTGGCAGGTTTGCACCTTCCCCGACAGGGCCGCTGCATTTCGGATCCCTGGTCGCGGCGCTCGCGAGCTGGCTGGACGCCCGTGCTGCGGGTGGCAGGTGGCTGGTTCGCATCGAAGACTTGGACGGATCGCGCACGCAGCCCGGGGCCGCCGAGAGCATCCTGCGCAGCCTGGAACGCATGGGGCTGCACTGGGATGGCGACATCATGAGGCAAAGCACGCGTACCGATCATTACCGGGACGCCCTGCAGAGACTGACCCGCGACGGCCACATCTATCCCTGCGCCTGTACGCGGCGTGAAATCGCCGACTCTCGAGCGCCTCTGGCGCCGGATGGTGCACAGATTTATCCAGGTACCTGTCGTGCCGGCCTGGCGCCCGGCCGGGCGGCCCGCGCGCAGCGCCTGCGGACCGGCGCCGAGACGGTCCGCTTCACCGACCGCGTTCAGGGCGAGGTGGCGCAAGCGCTGGCGCAGGCGATCGGGGACTTCGTGCTCTGGCGGGCGGACGGGCAGTACGCCTACCAGCTGGCCGTCGTCGTCGACGACTTTGCGCAGGGGATCACCGATATCGTGCGCGGCGCCGACCTGATCGAGTCGACCGCACGCCAGATCTATCTGCAGCGCCTGCTGGGCTATTCCACCCCGCGCTATGCGCATGTGCCCGTCGCCCTCGGTGCGCAGGGAGAGAAGCTCTCCAAGCAAACGGGGGCGGCACCGATGGATGAGCGCAATGGCGCGCAAAATCTGCTGCGCGCGCTCGATTTCCTGGGGATGCCTGCGCCAGCAGGGATTTCCACGGCGGACCTCCTTCCCTGGGCGCGGTTGGCCTGGTCAGTCGCCCGGGTGCCCCGGCGCCTGGGCCTGCGCGGGTCCGTTTGAAACAAATCCATATACTCCATATACTTCAAGCGGTTATTGCAAGGAACATTTTGCATTACAGCATTTCATATGAGTCTATAACAATAAGCTGTTGACTTTTAACAATTCGACCATAGAATATTAATTGCTGCAATGCAACAAACCGGGTCACTGGCAGCGTCGCAGCACCTTTATCACTGAACTTTTTTATCGACTATCGACAAGGAGCATTGCGATGTACGTTACCCCGGAACAAATGCAAGCAGTTGGCAAGGCCGGCAGTGAAAGCCTGCTCGCGGTCGCGAGTGCGCAGTTTTCCGCTCTGGAGAAGATTGCGAACATCAACGCAGCCGCGGTCAAGCAGCTGTTTGAGGATTCCATCAGCCAGACCCGCGCCCTGATCGGTGCCAAGGACGTGCAGGAGTTCGTCAGCCTGCAGAACTCTCTCGCGAGTCCCGCCGTGGAGCGCGCGCTTGCTTACTCGAAGAACCTGTACGAAACCGCCTCCCAGGCCAACGCCCAGCTCTCGAAAGTTGCCGAGAAACAGATTGCGGACTGGAACGACAACGTGACCTCGACCCTGGATAAGCTGGCGAAGAATGCACCGGCCGGTTCGGATGTGGCGTTCAGCGCGATGAAATCGGCGCTTGCCGCCGCCAACACCGCCTACGACAGCTTCAGCAAGGCCACCAAACAGGCGACCGAGATGGCCGACGCGAATATTGCCGCCGCCCGCGAATCGGCGCACGGGATGGCCCGCGTAAAAAAAGCCGCCTGAGCCGGACGCGCAAGCCAACCGGCAGCGCCGCCTCCCGCAAGAGACCGCCAATAGCCGCGCCGCGCAAGACTGCGGCAGGCAAGGCGGGGAACCGGAAAGCGCCGCAGAAGAGAACATCCAAAAAGAAATGAAACCCTGCTCCGGCGGGGTTTTTCTTGTCAGCGTCTTATCAGCACTACCGGGTTTCCTCGAACGGGAAGCCCGCGGCTCGAACCCAGTCGCGGATCTCGCTCATCGCGACCGAGACCTCCGCCGGCAAGCCGCGCACCCCGAGTTCCACGTTGCGCCGCGCCCCGTCCGGCGCGATGGTAGGCAGGCTGAACAGCTTGGCGCGAACCAGCCTGGCGCTAATTCGCTCCATGATCGGCATCAGCTGGCCCTCGCCCGCGTCGAACACCCGGATCGAGGATTCTTCCCAGCTGTCGCGGCCGGCAAGCGCCGCATAGCGCGTATCCAGCACCCATTCGACCATCGGCACGGCCATCTGCGGAAATCCCGGCACGAAATGATGTTCGCGAACGGAAAAGCCGGCGATGCGATTCACCGGGTTTGGGATGATTTCCGCTCCTCGCGGGAATTCTCCCATCTTCAGGCGCTGCGGCGTCAGTTCGCCCCCGAAGCGCTCGCGAATTTCCCGTTCCGCCTCCGGATGCAGAACGACCGGCACGCCGAGCGCCCGCGCGGCGCATTCCCGTGTGAGATCGTCCGGCGTCGCACCGATGCCGCCAAAGCTGAACACGATATCTCCCGACGCGAAGCTGCGCGTCAACGCAGCTGTCAATCGCTCGGCTTCGTCCCCCAGGTATTCGCACCACGATAAGCGTAGGCCGCGCTTCGCCAGCGCCCCGATCAGGAATGCGAAGTGTTTGTCGCTGCGCTTGCCGACCAGGATTTCATCGCCGATGACGAAAGCGCCGATCGCTGCCGAGCGCGAGGGACCCGAATCATTCCCGTCGCTCATACGCGCAGCACCTGCCCTTCGATCGGCGCCTCGCGCAAGGCCTTGAGCTCGGCCAGCAGATAGTGGGTGAAGGCGAGCCCGAACAGCGCCGGTGCGAAGAAGCCCACGATCGGAATGAAAGCCAGCAGCGCAAGCAGCACGCCCAGCAGATACATGGACAGCCGGCGGGCATGAAAAAGCTCCTGCATCTCGGGGCCGCTCGCATGCTCGGCGATCGCGTCATAGCGCAGCACGCGCTGGTTCACCCAGGCGAGTATCGCCACCGGTATCACCGGCCAGAGCGGCGGCAGCAGCCACAGCGGGAGCGTCACCACGCACAGAAGCGCGAGCCCGAGCAGCGCCACCAGGCCATTCCACAGGCTGCCGAGAACGCTGCCGCCCTGCTTTCTCTGCAGGTCGGGGAAACGGCGCTCCGCCACATGGGCAACCACCGTCGGCATGGCGACCAAGCCGATGACAAGCAGCGCACTGAACTGGATGAGCGGCACGATAAAGATCACGACCAGCACCTTGGCCGCGAACTGCGCCACGCTTGCCGGATTCCATTCAACGAAGAATGTTGCGGTGGCGATCCATTCGCGAAGCAAATCCGAGAAATGCAGAACCAGATCCGCCCAGAACAGGATGACGACCGTGCCCCAGAACACCGCCGCGACCAGCACCGGCCAGAGCATCAGCCAGAGGATGCGCGGGTGGAACAGGCTCATGAAGCCCATGGCGAGTGAAGCACCGATGCCGCGCAACATCTAACCCTCCACGAACAACTGCTTGTTTGAGGCCCGCCGGCGCAGCACTGCCGTGGTTTCCCCCGGCCCGTCTGGCGCCCAGCACGGCGGGCCGAACAGATAGCCAAGTGCCTCGCGCGCACTCCTCGCCTGCCGCAGGTCGCGAAAGAGCGGCCCCCACTGGTGAAACGCGATCGTGACCGGGTTGTATGTCCAGAGCGGCTTCACCAGCACTGCGAGTTACCGGAATCAACGACGCTTCAGGTCGCGGTAGAAATTTGCCAGCCATTTTGCCGCGATGAGCGGGCTTTGGCGGTGGCTTTCTTCCCCCGCTTCAATTCGAACGGCTCAGCCAGCGCGCGGTCGGTGTGCTTGCTGATCAACAACTCGCGCAAGAAGTCGAGCGGCAGATCGGGATTTTCAAGGGCCGTCTTGCCAACCAGCGTCCAAAACTCGATCTGCTGCGGAATTGAACGGTGCTCGGCGCCCGCGACGCGCTGCACGGCGAGATAGATATCGTCCTTGATGTGGATCGCCGTTCCCATGAAATCACCTCACCGTTCTGAATCGCGACAAGTGTAGCAATTCGATACTTACTTTTAGGATCTGAAGATGAACAGAGCGTCATCGCTGCCCGACGACGCGGGACCACATCTGCGACGAGCGCCGCAGTCCGACGAAGGCGTTGCTAACTCGCGGTCAACGGCAACACCCGGACCCGATGCCGGGCGGGCTCAATGGTGACCAGCGCGCCTTGAGCAAGATCCGTCTCCACCTGCCGCAAGGTGTCCGTTACTTGCCGGACCATGGCTTCGGGAAGGACGTTCTCCGTCCTCAGTTGCACGACGCTCGGCTTGCGTCCTTTGGAGTGGGCAAGGATGGCGCCGAAATCCAGATCGTGCCCTCATTCTCCGGGCGAGCGTCAACTCCCTGTCCTCGGCGCGCCAAGCGGCGTAACGCAGCGCCTGCAGCACGTCCTCGCGCCGAGGTACGGGTAGTCCGCGAGGATCTGCTCTACGGTTCTTCCAGTGCCAATCAGACCGGCAACCATGCCCACGGTGACCCGCATGCCCCGGATGGTGGACTTGCCACCCATTACCCGGAGATCATGGCCGATGCGGTCAAATTGAGTCACGAGACGCCTCGCGTTCGGTTGGCTACCGCCGGATTCTACCCCGGCACTATCTGAGCTTGTATATCAGGACCGGTGCGTGGTTTCTACGTCCAGTTCACCAGCGTTCGGAAATTCAATCGGCCGGCCAATGTCCGACTATAGGGCGCGAACCATCGAGAGTCGTCTGGATCTACCGACGGATTGGCTTGACCGCGATCACACAGGGTTCTTCAAGATAACGAGGGAAGAATATGAAACCCACGCTGCGATACGTCGTGCTTCACCTGAGATCAGAAAGGCGCTACGGACGATCCTCCAGCACATCTCCGCACCCGGATCTAAAGATGAGGAAGTAGGGTCGCCGAGATCGGGTAGAGGTCCATTTCTTTCACTCGTGACATCGCACCCAATCCGCTCCACATGATCGACCATATCGCATGGTTTCTCCTCGGGGCATTCTCAGGCGGAACTGCGCATGCCGTGCCACAGCTTCGCCAGCCGCTTAGCGGACACCGGAACCGGCGTCTTCAGTTCCTGCGCGAACAGCGACACGCGCAGCTCTTCCAGCAACCAGCGGAACTGCTCGAGTTCCGCGCTGGCGCCACTGCACGCCCGCGCTGATGCTTCGCGCAGCCAGGCAGACTGAAGGGGGGCCAGCTCCGCTGCCTGGCGCGCGTCGCGCTGCGCGTCGGCGCGCAGCTTGTCGAGGCGCAGCGCCGCGGCCTTGAGGTAGCGCGGGAAATGCGTGAGGCGCTCCCAGGGCGTCTGCGACAGGAAGCCTGGGGCAAGCAGGCGCTCGCACTGGGCGCGGATGTCGCCGACTGCCGCCGGATGCGCCTTCGCAAGCCCCGTGTTCTTTTTATGCAGCAGCGCGTGCTCGCCCAGGATCGTCGAGGCAAGCCGCAGGATTTCCTGCGCGATCAGATTCAGGCGGCTCTTTCCCTCCTCGACGCGCCGCGTGAAGTCCTCCTGCTGCACGGGTAGAGACTGGGCGAGGAAGGTTCTTTCGAGCGCCGCCGCCACGATTTCGTCTTTCAGTTCCGTCGCATGCTCGAGTTGGGCGTACTGCAGGACCAGGGCGTGCTCGCGCGTCGCCTGTTTCTCGATCTCGCGGATCCGGTCGCGGAAGCCGATCGCGAGCAGCCGCCGCACGCCCGCACGGTGCACCTCGCGCGCTTTTTCTGGCGCATCGAACAGCTGTACGCTGACCGCGTCGCCGAGATCCGCCAGGGCCGGATAACCCACCAGGGTTTGCCCGCCGCGTTTCAGTTCCATGATTTCGGGCAAGTCGCCGAAAGTCCAGGCGGTATGGCGTTCGTCCTCCCCGTCTGCTTCAGTGCGCAGGATTTCGCGCGTGCGCGGCGCGAGATTGCGCTTCAGCTCGGCGAGATTGCGCCCCGTGCCGAGTTGCCGGCCATGCTCGTCCAGCACGCGGAAATTCATCTGCAGGTGCGGCGGCACGGCGTCCGCTCTCAAGGCATCCACCGGCAGCTCAAGCTGATGCTTCGCGCGCACGAAGCGCGCAACAGCGCTCGCGAGCGGCAGGTCCGAAGGTTCGACGCCGGCGATGAAGCCCGCGCTGAAATCGTCCAGGGAACCCAGCTTGTGGCGCAGCCTTTGCGGCAGCGATTTCGCGAGCGCCCGGACTTTCTCCTTGATCAGGCCGGGTACCAGCCAATCTGTGCGCCCCTCGGGCACCTGGTTCAGCAAGGCGACGGGCACCGTAAGCGTCACTCCGTCGCGCGGCGTGCCCGGCTCGAACTGGTACTCGAGGGTGAACTCGTTCGGCCCGAGCTTCAATCTCGCGGGAAAGTTCTCCGTGGTGATACCGGCGGCCTCGTGGCGCATCAGGTCTTCGCGCCGCAGATAGAGCAGGCGCGAGTCCTTCTTTTCCGCTTCCATGCACCAGCTCTCGAAATCGGCACCGCAGTACACCCCTTGCGGGATGCGCGCGTCGTAGAAAGCGTAGATCAATTCCTCATCCACCAGAATGTCCGGCCGGCGCGCCTTGTGTTCGAGACGTTCTATCTCGGCAAGCAGCCTTCTGTTGTGCGAGAAAAACGGCGCGCGGGTTTCGAACTCGCCTTCCACCAGCCCGGCCCGGAGAAAGATCTCGCGCGCCTGAACGGGGTCGTAGCGACCATAGGACACGCTGCGATTGACGTAGACAGGCAGGCCGTACAGCGTCCCGCGCTCGAGCGCCACGACTTCTGCGCGCTTTTTCTCCCAATGCGGCCGCTCGCGGTGGCGCTTCAGCAGATGCGCGCCGATCTCCTCCAGCCAGCGCGGATCCATGCTCGCGACCGTGCGCGCGAAAAGCCGCGTCGTCTCGACGAGCTCGGCCGCCACGATCCACTTCCCCGGCTTGCGCGTCCAGGAACCCGGGTGCACCCGGAATTTGATGCCGCACGCGCCGATGTAGGCGCCGCCCTCCTCTTCCCGCATGCCGATATTGCCGAGCAGGCCGGTGAGCAGCGCGCGATGAATCGCGCGATAGCCTTCCGGCCTGGCGGGATCGCTGGAGGAGATTTTCCATCCGAATTCCGCGATCACGGTCTGCAGTTGCGCGTGGATATCGCGCCATTCGCGCAGGCGCGCGACCGAAAGAAACTCGTTGCGGCAGGCCTGCGCGAGCCTGCGGCCGGAGCCCGCGCCGGCGAGCCTGTCGAAATGCGTCCATAGTTTCAGGTAGGCGAGGAAATCGGAGCGTTCGTCGGCAAAGCGCTTGTGCCTGTCGTCCGCGCTTGCCGCGTGCTCCGCGGGCCGGTCGCGCGGGTCGCGCACCGACAGCGCGGCCGCAATGACCAGCAGCTCTACAAGGCAGCCTTCGTCGCGCGCGCCGATCAGCATGCGTCCGACGCGCGGGTCGAGCGGCAGGCTGGCCAGCTCGCGCCCAAGGCTGGTGAGCGCCTTGGCCTCGTCCATGGCGCCCAGCTCGTCCAGCAGCGCATAGCCGTCAGCGATCGCGCGCGGGCCCGGCGCATCGAGAAACGGAAACTCCTCCATGGCGCCGAGCTTCAGGCTGCTTGCCCTCAGGATCACCGCGGCGAGCGACGAGCGCAGCAGTTCCGGATCGGTATAGGGAGGACGGCGGTCGTGGTCGTCCTGCGCATAGAGGCGGATGCAGATGCCGTTCGCCACGCGCCCGCAGCGGCCCGCGCGCTGCCTCGCGGCGGCCTGGGAAATCGGCTCGACCTGAAGCTGCTCCACCTTGTTGCGGTAGCTGTAGCGCTTGAGACGCGCGGTGCCGGTGTCCACCACGTAGCGGATGCGCGGCACGGTAAGCGAGGTCTCGGCAACGTTGGTGGCCAGCACCACGCGGCGCGCGGAACCCGGGTGGAACACCCGGTCCTGCTCCGCCGAGGTAAGCCGTCCGTAGAGCGGCACGATCTCGAAATCCTGCGTGCCCTTGTTTCTGCTTGCGCCCATGCGCCGGCGCAGGACCTCCGCCGCATCCCGGATCTCGCGTTCCCCGGGCAGAAACACCAGCACATCGCCCTCGCCCTCGCGGCGCAGTTCCTCCACGGCGTCAGCAAGCGCCTCCTCTTCCTCCTCCCGCGTGGTGTCTTCGGCATCACCCTCGACGGGCCGGTAGCGCACCTCGACCGGGTACATCCGGCCGGACACCTCGATCACCGGAGCGCCGCCGAAGTGGTGCGAAAAGCGTTCCGCGTCGATGGTGGCCGAGGTGATGACGAGCTTCAGATCCGGGCGCGCGCTGCCTTGCAGAATCAGGCGCTTCAGATAACCGAGCAGAAAATCGATGTTCAGGCTGCGCTCGTGCGCCTCGTCGATGATAAGCGCGTCATATTGCCGGAACTGCGGGTCGCTCTGGGTCTCCGCGAGCAGGATGCCGTCGGTCATGAGCTTGATCGAGGAATCGGCGCGCACCTTGTCCTGGAAGCGCACCTTGTAACCGACCACGCCGCCGAGCTCGGTCTTCAGCTCCTCGGCGATGCGCGCGGCCACCGCGCGCGCCGCAATGCGCCTGGGCTGCGTGTGGCCGATGAAGCCCCTGCGCCCGAATCCCATCTCGAGCAGCATTTTCGGCAGCTGCGTGGTTTTTCCGGAGCCCGTCTCGCCGCAGACGATCACGATCGGATGGCGCGCGAGCGCAGCGCGGATCGCAGCGCGCTTGACGCTGATCGGGAGTGCGGGATCGAATTCTGGCGGCGCCAGGTGCTCGGCGCGCAGCGCCACGGGGCTTGTCCTGGAGGAATTCAAGTGCGGGGAATTCAAAGCTCGGCGAGTTTACTCCCGGCCCGACCAGCGACCGCCGGCGAAAGAACCTGCTCCCTGGCGCACCGGCGGGCTTGGCCGGCGCGCGAACAGAAACGACAGCGACCCGACCCCGACGAGCATGCCTATCACCGTGAATCCCGTGCGATAGTCGCCCAGCGCATCGGCAAACATGCCCGCGATGATCGGCCCGGTGGCGCTGAAAATCACGGTGATGACGGCGGACAGCCCGATGATCATCCCGATCGCGCGGCGCCCGAAGTAGTCGGCGCGAATCGCGTTCATGATCGGACCGCGCCATCCCCAGCCGATGCCATGAGTCAGCGCAAAGGCGATCAACATGGCAAGCGAACTCGCAAATGTAAGCAGCAGCACGCCCGCGAGGTGGAGCAGCATGCAAAGCGCGCAGACCAGCCGCTTGTCCCAGCGGTCGCCCAAAACACCGCCGAGCACCGTGCCCGCGGCATAGCATGCAAGCAGCATGCTCATGACGAAAGCCGCGGTGGACACGCTGTAGCCGAGGCTTTCCTTCATGTGAACGATCGCATGCACATTCACCGCGCCTACCGCGCACAGCGCCAGACCGTGCCCGATCGCAATCAGCCAGAACGCGGGCGTGCCGATCGCCTCGCGCGTCGTAAAATCGCGGCCCGGCGAGGTGCGCCGCTCGTGCGCGGCGTCCGCCGCGGGCCGCGGCTCGCCGTCCACCACTTCGCCGAGATCCTCGGGACGATGCCGCACCACGCGTGCGATCGGAAATCCCGCGGCAAGCACGATCAGGCCGGAGGCGAACGCGGTCGGGCGCCAGCCGAACGTCTGCAGACACCACGCCACGGCCGGTACCGCCATGCCGGCGCCCGCGAGCCCAAGGTGCATCAGGGACAGCGCGCGAGCGCGCTTTTTCTCGAACCAGTTGATGATGGTGACGCTCATCGGAAAGAACCCGGACAGGCTCATGCCGAGCGCGATAAGGAAGAACGCGCCATAGAAGCCAAGCAGGGAATCGATCGAACTGAGCAGCATCAAGCCAGCCGCCAGCAGGCAGACCCCGACATGGACCATGCCGCGCGGCCCGAAGCGGTCGACAATCCAGCCCTGTATCGGCCCGAGCAGCGCCCCCTCGACCTGCTGCATGGAGGCGGCGCCTGCGAGCGCGGTCTTGCTCCAGCCGAAGGCCTCGCTCAGCACCGCCAGGTAGGCGCCGAACGAATAGTAGACGAGGCCGTTCTGCATGAACTGCATGGCGGCAGCCGCCGCGGCGATACGCCAGCCGTAGAAGATCTTTTTGCGGGCGGACTTCTGCATGGCTCGCCGTGGCTCTGTTCCTGTTTCCGCAAAGTACCCGGGATTCGAGTCTAGCGGAGCCGGTCTCACATCATCGGTGAATGCCTGCCCCCGGATCGCTCGGTTCACGCATCCGCACGCTTCGCGCTACCATGGCGGGACCATGAAAATCGACGCCGAGCGGTTCCGGATCGCACCGGGCAGGAGGGTCCGGCTGGATCGCCTGCCCACCGAGGTGCAGCCCTACTACGACGATGAGGCGGACTATAGGGCCAAGCTGGAGTTATCTACCCAGGATCTGAGCAAGTTGCAGCAGCGGCTGTATGCCGCCGACCGGCACGCGCTCCTCGTGATCCTGCAGGCCATGGATGCGGCCGGCAAGGACGGACTCATCCGCCATGTGATGTCCGGCCTCAATCCGCAGGGCTGCCAGGTGTACAGCTTCAAGCATCCGAGCGCCGAGGAGCTGGACCACGACTTCATGTGGCGCTGCGCCAAGGCGCTGCCGGAACGCGGCCGCATCGGCATTTTCAACCGCTCCTATTTCGAGGAAGTCCTGATCGTACGCGTGCACCCCGAGATTCTGCTCGGGCAGAAGGTGCCGGACAAGGATCTCGCCGATCTGGATACGGTGTGGAAGGAACGTTATCGCTCGATTCGGGATTTCGAGCGGCATCTGCAGCACAACGGCACGCGGGTGCTCAAGATCTTCCTGCATCTTTCCGAGAAGGAGCAAGCAAGGCGGTTTCTGGAGCGCATAGACGATCCGGAGAAGAACTGGAAGTTCAGCCCCCAGGATATCGAGGAGCGCAAGTACTGGGACGCGTACATGGACGCCTACGCGGCCTGCCTGGAGGAGACCAGCACGGCACATGCGCCCTGGTACGCCGTCCCGGCCGACGACAAGCGCAACGCGCGCCTCATCGCCTCGCATATCCTGCTCGAGGCCATGCAGCGCCTGAAACCGGCCTTTCCCGGAAGCAACCCGAAGCGCCGCCGGGAACTGGCGGCTCTGCGCAAGCGCCTCGCGACATGACGGCCCAGGAGCCTCGGGGGGCGCTGCCCGGGACCCAATCCGAGCGTCTGCGGCTCGCGGCGGCGGCTTCCGGCGTCGCGGTCTTGCTCACCGCCTCGGCAGCGGCAGCCGGCTACTTTCCTGTTGCCCCCGCCGTTTACTACGGCATCGCGGTGCTCGTCCTGCTGGCAGGGTTCTTCGTTATGTTTCGTACCGGGCTGAACAGGCGATTCCAGGACCGCAGCCTGACCATGCCGCAACTGTTTGCGGCCGGCCTGGCGACCAGCTACGTTCTCTACTACGGTATGAGCCTGCGCGGCGGCGTGCTCGCGATTTTCCTTATCGCGTTCATGTTCGGCATGCTGACCCTGAACTTCCGCCGTCTGGCGGCCGTGGCGGTGTTCTACGTGCTTTGCTATGCCGGTGTGATCGCGCTTTGGCGGGTCTACAAGGCGGATGCGCTTGATCTGCCGAAAGAGTTGTTCGCGCTGGGCGGGTTCGCGCTCCTGCTCGCCTGGTTCACCGGGCTGGGCGCTTATATCGCGCGTCTGCGACGCGAACTCAGCAGGACTGGTGCGGAACTGGCACGTGCGCTGCGGGACGCCGAAACCCTGGCGCGGGTGGACGTATTGACGCGCTGCTACAACCGGCGCTACGCGATGGAGCTCCTCGACAAGGAGGCGCAAAGGGCGGCGCGCGGGCACAAGCTGACGCTGTGCCTGGCCGACATCGATCATTTCAAATCGATCAACGACCGCTTCGGCCATCCGGCCGGGGACGAAGTGCTGAAAAAATTCGCCACCACGGTCAGGGAATGCCTGCGCTCGACCGACATCCTCGCGCGCTATGGTGGCGAGGAATTTCTCGTCACGTTCTCCGATTCGACGCTCGGCGACGCGGTTCGCATCGCCGAACGAATCCGGCACGCCGTGGAACGACTTGCGGTGGCGATGCTGCCCGTCGGCGTGCGTGTCACCGTATCGCTCGGGCTGGCGGAGCATGTGCATCCCGAGACGCTGGAGGCAACGCTGGCACGCGCTGACCAGGCGCTTTACCGCGCCAAGGCGGGCGGGCGCAACAAGGTCGTCATCGAAACGGATGCAGCCGCGCCAGATTCCGAGCTCGTGCGGACCCCCTAAGCCGCGCTGGCGCAATGGTGCGCGGGAAAATGGTACGGCGGAATCAAGAATTCCTTACACACCACCCGGATCGCCGCGAAACATGCCTTGTATCAGGCCTCGACTAGGTCCATTCTCGATTCGCGGCATTTCAGAATCAGCCATGCAGTGTCACCGGGAAGCAGGTGGGGATGGCAACGACATATCCAGGGAGTCCCGGCGCCGGCCGCGTCGTCCTTATCTACGCGCTCTTCGCAGGCGCCTGGATCGGGGAGCAGGAACCGCACACGCAGCAGATCCGGCTGGTTGCCAGCAACGACCTTGCGCGCGAGCTCCTGGGTGATGAGGGCATCGCTCTGCATGCGGTGCCACACGACGCCCACAGCCTGGCCGCTGCGGCGATGCGGGACGGGCGCCCCGCTTACACCATCGACTACCTGAACGACCCGCGCACCGCTTCCCGGCGTGAGGTTGCGCGTGAACGCGGCGTACATTCGGCCGCCGCGCTGCCGATCCGGCACGGCGGCGCCGCAACGCGTGTGTTCGTCGTCTATCTCGGCGGCAAGGATACGCTCGACCCCGAAACGATGGCGCTGTTCGAGGAGATGGCTGCCGATGTCTCATTCGCGCTCGACAATATCGCGCGCGACCGCGAGCTGGTGGAGACGCGCGAGCGACTGGAGCTCTCCACGCGAGGCACCGGCTTTGGCATCTGGGACTGGTGGGATGTCCGCGACCCGGATCGACTATGGATTTCTCCCCGAACATACCAGCTCTACGGCCTGCGCCCGGGTGATGACAACCCAAGCGTTGGTGCGCTTGTCTCGCTCGTGCATGCGCAAGACCGCCCCGGAGTCGAGGCGGCGCTTCAGGCCGCGGTGCGGGAAGGGGTTCCTTTGGACGGCGAGTTCCGAATTCCCTCGGAGCGCGGCCCCTTCCGCCGGCGCCGCCTCAAGACGCAAGTCGTGCGCGACGCCTCCGGCAATGTAACGCGGCTGATCGGCGTAATCGAGGACATCGACGAACGCGTGCACGCGGAACAGGCGGCGCGCGAAAGCGAGGCGCGTTTCCGCGCCATCATCGAACAGTCGATCTCCGGCATCTGCATCATCGACGCGAACGGCATTTTCCTCTATGTCAATCCGCGCCTCGTGGTAATCCTCGGCTACGCGCGCAGTGAGGACGTCACCGGCCGCCCGGCACTGGAGTTTGTCGCCCCCGAAGGCTATGCGATCGCGCAGAAAAACATACGCCAGCCCATCACCGGCGAGGCGCAAACCGCGCGCTTCTCGTTCGAAGCACTGCGCAAGGACGGCACGCATGTCACGCTCGGTGCGCATGGCACCGCAGGCACTTATCGCGGCGCCCGCGTGATCATCGCCACCGTCCAGGACGTGACGGAGGTGAAGCGCGCGGAGGACAGGGCGCAGCACTACGTCGAGCAATTGGAACGCACGACCCAGAGCACGATCGAGGTGGTATCCGCGATGGGCGAGATGCGGGATCCCTACACGCACGGCCACGAACGCCGCGTCGGCGAGCTCGCGGCCGCGATCGGGCAGGAAATGGGTCTGGACGCCGAGCGCGTCGAAGGAATACGGGGCGCCGGCTATCTGCACGATATCGGTAAGATCGGCACGCCGTCGGAAATCCTCTCCAAGCCCTCGCGCCTCAGCGCCGCGGAGTTCGAACTGGTGAAGCAGCACGCCCAGCAGGGCTACGGCATCCTGAAGCGCTTCGACTTTCCCTGGCCCGTGGCCGAGATCGCATGACAGCACCACGAGCGCCTGGACGGCGGCGGTTATCCGCGTGGGCTCAAGGGCGACGAAATTATTCTTGACGCACGCATCCTGGCGGTCACCGACACACTGGAAGCGATGTCATCGCACCGGCCTTACCGCCCGGGGCTGGGCATCGATGCCGCGCTCGCCGAGATCGGAAGGGGCAAGGGCGTGCTCTATGACTCGCAGGCAGTCGATGCGAGCACGCACCTGTTCCGCGACAAAGGCTATCGTCTTCCCCAGTAAGCTGCGCGTCCTACCGCGCCGGCTATTTGCGCGACTCGCGGAACTTGATCAGGCGTATCACATCGGGCGCATCGATGCGCCCGATCGGCGCCGAACTGTAGGTAGACGAGATGACCTTGCCCTCGGCATCGAGCACGAATTCGGAGGGCTGCACGATGGCGCGGCGTTCCTCCCACCAGGAACCCAGCGCGTCCGCCTGCGCCCGCGTCACGCCGTAGGCCACCGGGAAGCCAAGCTCCGCGGCCACTTCCTTCGCCTTGTCCAGCGCATCGACACTCGCCGCGACGACGCTCGCGCCGATTGTCTTCAGCTCGTCGAGCTGCCCCTGAAAGCCGGCCAACTGCCGGCGGCAATAGGGTCACCAGTGGCCGCGATAGAACAGCGCGATCGTGTACTTCGTGCCCATGCCGCGCGGCAGCTGCAGCGTTGTGCCGCCGGTGAGCTGCAAGGTCAGTTCCGGAAATTGTTCGCCTGCGTCCAGCTTGGTGGCCATCGCTACCTCCGGTCAGTCGAGCGCCGCGGAATGATCCGCATCAGTCTACCTCCATTACCTGGTCAATCTGGTATTCGCGAGTTCCAGCCGATCGACCAAATTGCGCACCAGCGCGCGCGTCAGCTGCAACTGCGCGCCGAGGCTCATCTGGTTCAGCGCTTCAGGAAGGAATTCCGCGAGCAGGCTCGCGGTCATCGCTTCCACCGTCGCGTGGCGCGGCAGCGAGCCGCCGCGGATATATGCCATTTCGCCGAAGCACTCGCTCTCGTTCACAAGGTTCAGCAGGCGGTTCTGGCGCGTGACCTTCGCCTGGCCCTGCGCAAGCAGGAAAAAACTGTCGCCGGGCTCGCTTTCGCGCACGATCGGCCGCGCGGGGTCGACGCGCGACCATTTGCCGGCGCGCGCCAGTTCCCACAGTTCCGCATCGCTCAGCCCCGCTAGCATTTCGACCTTTTTCATGGCGACATATTTCTCGCTGTCCGGAATCGCGCCTGCCGGCATCACGAGTTTTGCCGCGTTCGAGAGCTCCAGCGCGAATTCAGCCCAGCTCGCATAGCGATGCGCGGGGTTCTTCTTCAGCGCGCGCAGCACCGCGACATCGACGAATAGCGGCAGACTGGCGCGCAGGCTGCTCGGCGCCGGCGCGTCCTCGCTCAGAATCTTCTGCACCAGCGCATCCAGGCTGTCCGCCGTGAAAGGCCGCTTCCCGGTCAGCAGTTCGTAGAGCACCACCGCCATCGAATACATGTCGCTGTGGAACGTGAGATCCCCGCCGGAAATCTGCTCCGGCGACATGTAGAAGGGCGAACCCATGGCCGCGGTCTGCACCACCTGGCTCTTTTTCAGGAACGCGGCGCCGAAGTCGGCGATCTTCACCTCGCTGCCCTGCGCGAGCATGATGTTCGCGGGCTTGATGTCGCGGTGGACGATGCCCTCCCTGAAGGCGTAATCGAGCGCGCCGCAGCACTTGAAGCCGATCTGCAGGACATCCGCGACCGGCAGCAGTTTCCCCGCGGTGACATGCTGCGCGAGGTCACCGCCGGTGACGAGTTCCATCGCGATATGACCGGAATCCTCCTGCACCACCGCGTCGAGGATGCTCACGATATGCGGGTGCTTCAGCTTGCCCGCGAGGGATGCCTCGTTCAGGAACTGCGAGCGGTAGACCGTGCCGAACTCCGCGTCCTGGAACACCTCCGGCTCGATGGTCTTGAGCGCAACCTCGCGGCCCGAGAAGCTGTCGACCGCGAGATAGACCGTCCCGGTCGCGCCCTTGCCGAGCAGCTTCTGAATCTCGTACTTGCCGACCTGAAGAGTAAGGTCCAGCTCCATACCGGATTGCATACCCCGTATGCCGAATAACGACGGGCCACTATATCAGCCGGCGTCAATCGTTCGCGTGAAGCAATTGGCGGTCGCTGCAAAACTGTAATGCGGCCCTGCGCCGTTTATCATCCGGGACCCCGCAGTCGATCCCCCCACCCCCAATCCCCAATTCCCAACGATCCCCAAGTGGCATGGAGAATCCCCAATGGCAGGCGAGGCCGCATTCAGCATGACCGAGGAGGAGCTGGTGCAACTCCTCCCGAAACTCAGCAACTGGGCCGTCTGGGGCAAGGACGATCAGCGCGGCACGCTGAACTACATCACGCCGGAGCACCGGCAGCGCGCCGTGGCCTGCGTGCGCAGCGGCCGCACCGTGAGCTGCAGCCTGCCGATCGAGACCGCCGCGCCGGCCACGCCGTCCAACGCGGTGCACTGGAATATCCTGCTGGCCGGCGACCAGGTGCCCGCATCGGGCACCGGCGTGGCGAGCGATTTCATCGGGCTCGCGCCGCACGGCATCATGCATACCCACATGGACGCCCTGTGCCATGTCTTCTTCGACTCGCTGATGTACAACCGGCGGCCGGCGTCGATGGTTACCTCGGGCGGCGCGCAAGCGAATGCCGTCACAGCGGCCGAGGAAGGCATCGTCACGCGCGGCATCCTGATCGACATTCCGCGCCTGCGCGGCACAGACTACGTGAGGCTGCACGAACCGGTGCGGCGCGCGGAACTCGAAGCGGCCGAGCAGGCGACCGGCCTGCGCGTGGAGCCCGGGGACGCCGTGCTGCTGCGCATCGGGCGCCACGTGCGGCGGACAATCGAGGGACCGGAGTGCGACGGCCAGATCGATCGCCGCGGGGATCGCCGCTCGCTGCCAGGCATGGACCCGGACTGCCTGCCCTGGCTGCACGAGCGCAAGGTGGCGCTGCTCGGTTGCGACGGCATAAGCGATGTACTGCCCTCGCCTTACAAGCGCGCGCGGCTGCCGATCCATGTCGGCGCGCTCGTATTCATGGGCCTGCATCTGCTCGACAACGCGCTGCTGGACGAACTCGCCGCCGCCTGCGAGGCGCGCGCAAGCTGGGCGTTCATGTTCGTGCTCGCGCCGCTGCGCATCAAGGGCGGCACCTGCTCGCCGGTAAACCCGATCGCGGTGCTCTAGCAAGGCCTAGCGGCGCGCCGATTCAATTAATACAGTAACATATATGTTACTGTATTGGCCTGCACGGCCTGGGGGACGACCCGCATGAACGAAAAGGAGCTGCGCATCGCGCTGGTGTGCTTCGGCGGCGTGTCGCTCGCCGTATACATGCACGGGGTGAGCACGGAGGTCCTGAAGCTGACGCGCGCCTCAAGCAGGCTGCACGCGCTGCGTAACCGGGCCGAGCGCCTCGCCTCCGAATTCCGCGGCGGGCCGGACGGCGAAAACGACACCTCGAGCATCTACTACGAACTGCTGCGCGAGATCGGGCGCAGGCTCGATCTGCGCGTCGTGGTCGACATCATCGCGGGGGCTTCGGCCGGCGGCATCAACGGCACCATGCTCGCGCGCGCGCTCAGCCACGACCTGTCAAGCAGCGCGCTGCGCGACCTGTGGCTGGACAAGGCGGACGTCACCGAGCTGCTCGCGCCCGAGGCGCGCGCGCGGCGCTTCAGCAAGTTCATCCTGCGTCCGGTCATCTGGCTGATGGGCAAATTCGGCACCAGTGAACTCGCGCGCGATGCGGAGGTGCGCTCGAAGCTCTCGCTCTTCGTGCGCTCGCGCTGGTTCAAGCCGCCGCTGGACGGCCAGCGCATGGCGGAGCTGATGTACGACGGGGTGATCGCGATGGGCGAGCAGGCCGACCCGCAGGCCTCGCTGCTGCCGCGCGGACAACGCCTCGATCTGTATGTCTCGCTTACCGATTTCTACGGCTGCCAGCAGGACATCCTGATCCACGACCCCTCGGTGATTCACGACCGCGAACACCGCCATGTGCTGCACTTCAGCTACCGCCAGAGCGCGAGCGGCAAGGTGAAGAGCGATTTCAAGCTCTCCGATGCCCCGGGACTCGCCTTCGCCGCGCGCGCGACCTCCTCCTTCCCGGGCGCCTTTCCCCCCACCCAGCTCAGCGACATCGACCGCCTGCTGGCGGCAAAGCGCGCCGACTGGCCGGGACGCACGGCCTTCCTGTCGCGCCATTTCGAGCGCTACGCGCGCGTCAATATCGACCCCACGAACGTGGTCTTCATCGATGGCGGCGTGCTGAACAACCGCCCCTTCCACGAGGCGATCCGGGCGGTGCGCGGCAGGCCCGCTTACCGGCAGATTGACCGCCGCATCGTGTACGTCGACCCCGACCCAGCGTCTGCAGCCTCGGCATTTCACCGCCAGACGCCGGGATTCTTCTCCACCCTGAAAGGAGCGCTGTCCGATATTCCACGCGTCGAACCCGTCACCGACGAACTGGGCTGGGTCGGCGCCTACAACGAGCGCGTGCGCCGCGTACAGGGCCTCATCGAGAGCGCGCGGCCCGAGGTGAGCCGCCTGGTGGCGGACATCATGGCAGGCGGCAGCGCGGCGCTCACGCCGCAGCAGCTGCGTGCCTGGCGTCTGCAGGCGGGTCTGAAGGCATCCCTGGATGCGGGTTTCGCGTATTCAGGCTATGTCGGGCTGAAACTCGCATCGGTACGCGCCTTCGTGAGCCAGCATCTCGCGGCGCTGCGCGGCCTGCGCCGCGACTCTCCGTTTTCGCGCGCCATCGCCGCCGTCATCGACGCCTGGGCGCCGCAGGCGGTCAGCGCGCAGCGCGCGCCCATCCCTCCCGGGGCGCCGACCCCGAGCTGGCTCAAGTTCCTCGGCGCATTCGATGTCGACTACCGCAAGCGGCGGGTGGATTTTCTGATCCAGGCGCAGAACCGGATTTATGAAACGCTCGACGAGGCGGCCGAGGGCGCGGTGGTGGCGGCGGTCGGAGAACTGAAGCGCCTGCTCTACGAGCGCCTGGACGCGCTGCGCGCGAGAGAAGGTCCCGATATCTGCAGCCAGGGGCTGCGCGAGCGCATGGAGGCGCTGTTCCCGGTCGCGCCTTCCCCGGACGAAATGAGGAACCTGCCCGCCTACGCGCAAGGCTTCGTGCGGCAACACGGCGCCAGGCTCGAGGCGCTGCTTGGCGATTGCGCCGCCGAGATGGGCCTCGCGCAGGAAACCGCGGAACTGGACCGCATGCTCGCCTCTGGCCCGCTGCTGCAGCCCGAGCTCGCGCGCAACCTCTTGACCCACTACGTCGGGTTCCCGTTCTGGGACATCCTGACCTTTCCTGTGATGACCTGGCGCGAAGTCGGCGAGTTCAACGAAATTCTCGTGGACCGCATCAGCCCGCAGGATGCGCCCTCCTTCCAGGGGCTGAGCGCGGCCAACGATCTCAAGGGGCTCGACCTGGGGCATTTCGCGGGGCTCCTGTCGCGCGCCTTCCGCGAAAACGACTACCTGCTCGGGCGATTGCACGCGCTCGACCGCCTGATCGACATCACCTGCGATTCGGCGGGCGTCGACGCGCGCCGCGAACCCTGGGTGACGGCATTGAAAAAGCGCGGCTTCAACCTGATCCTGGAGAGCGAGGCGCCTCATCTGCCGAACAGCGCGGCGCTGATTGCCGAGCTGCGGGAGTGGGTAGGCCGGCTCTGAGCCCGGCTGCCCATCCATGTCAGCACGCTAGGCGTGCGTCCAACTCGCTGTCGCAGACGATCTGCAGGTATGTCCCGTTTGGCGCATTGCTGGCGCGTTTGGCGACCGTCGCATAGCACGCCCCGCGACCGCTCCCACGAGCAAGAAGTAAACCGTCTTGCACCACCCAGCCGGTCTTCTGAACCACGAGCAGGCGGCCGCGTCCCTCGACGATATGACGAATCGCCGCCTCTTGTCCTTCGCGGAATGTGGCGTCCACCCGACCGGAGCCAAGGCGAAGCAGCTCTCGCGCGCGCGTTGCGTTGAAGGTCATTGGTTCCGCCTGGCGTTTCCCCGTCGATTCAGGCCCCGAGCGCGATTGAAGCAGGTTTCAGGCAGTGAATTTTGCCAGTTTCGCCATAGATAGTAACATATACGTTACTATTCTCGCCTAAATCCGCTCCTGGACGACCCGGACGAGGGAAATGCGTGATACTGGAAAGCATCATGAAGGCCGTACCGTGAAATCTCTGTTGCCGGTTCTCGTACTGTCCCTGTGCGCGGGCGCCGCGGGCGCCGAGACCGTCCGCTGCGTGGACGCCGCGGGCAAGACCGTGTACGCCGACTCGGGCGATGCGCAAAAGTTCAAGCACTGCCGGCCCGTCAGCGGAAAGATCAACATCGTCGCGCCGCAGCCCGGCCCGCAGGCGCCGCCGCCCAGGGCGGCGCCGCGCACCACGGGCCCGCAGGAAAGCGTGAAAGCGGCCGAGCAGCGCCTGGCAGAAGCGCAGAAGGCGCTCGCCGAACAGGAGGCCGTGCGCATCGGCAACGAAAAAAACTACCAGCGCGTCCTGGATCGCCTGAAACCCTACCAGGACAAGGTGGAGGCTGCGCAGCAGCAGCTGGATAAGGCCAAGCGCGACGCGCGCTAGCGATGGCCTCCATCGCCGGCTCCCGGCCCGATCCCGACGCGCTGCTCCGGCGCGTGCAGCGCGAGGAAGCGCAGGCGAAGCGCGGCAAGCTGAAGATTTTCTTCGGCGCCTGCGCCGGGGTCGGCAAGACCTACCAGATGCTCTCCTCGGCGCGCGAGGAGCACTCGGGCGGAACGGACGTTGTGCTCGGCGTGCTCGAGACGCACGGCCGCTCGGACACCGCGGCGCTCGCCGAAGGGTTCGAGCGCATCGCGCCGCGCGAGGTTTACCACAAGGGCGCGATCCTGAAGGAGTTCGACATCGACGCGGCGATCGCGCGCCGGCCCGGCCTCATCATCGTGGACGAGCTCGCGCACAGCAATGCGCCGGGCTCGCGTCACCCCAAGCGCTGGCAGGACATCGAGGAACTGCTCCTCGAGGGCATCGACGTGTACTCGACCCTGAACGTGCAGCACCTGGACAGCCTGAACGACGTCGTCGGGCAGATCACCGGCGTGCGCGTCTGGGAGACGCTGCCGGACAAGGTGTTCGAGCAGGCCGACGAAGTGGAACTGGTCGATCTGCCGCCGGACGATCTGCGCGAGTTGAAGCTGCGCCGCCCCGCGCTGCGCATCATGCTGCTCGCGGGCCGCGCGGGTGCGCGCGCCAACGCGCTTGGCGAGGCCTTTCCGGTCATCCGCAAACCGTTCTCGATCGAGGCGCTGGTCGGGGCGCTGGAAGCCGAGATCGGCAAGCGCCACAGCGTCTCCGGCATCGCCTCTAGCGCGCTGGCTGGCTGAACAGCACGATCCTGCCGCTGTCGCGGTCGAAGCACTGGCCGTCGCGCGCATCCATCGCCCAGCGGTTGTTCGCGGGCACGCTCCTGAGATGGCCGGCAGCCTCGGCGCAAAAACCGCGCATGATCAGCGCGCGCGCCAGATTGGCCGTGGCATCGATGCGCAGGCGGCGCTCGTTTTCTGTTTCACCGCGCTTGATGCGCTGCGCGCGCTCCGCGAGCTTCGGCGCCGCGAAGCGCAGGTCGCCGATCGCCGCCACCCAGTTCATGCGGTTCGCCATTTCGAGCCCGCGCTTCGCGATGACGAACAGCTGCTGGTCATCGCTCAGGCCGTCCGCATTGCGCAGCGCCGCGGAGTAGATCGCCGCGCGCTCGGCCTGCCCCGCGCTTTGCGCCGCGCTCGCCGCACTCTTTGCGGCCGCGTAGTCCGGGCAGGGCGACACCGCGCACAGCGCAGCGTTGAAGTCGACCGCCGCATTCCACGCCTCGCGCGTGAGGCGATAGATCGGGTCGCGCTGGTTCTGCTCGGATTGGCGCTCCCAGGCGCCGTGCAGGTCGTAGGGATGGAGCTGCCGGCCGCCCGCAGCGACGTAGGATTTCAGGAATGCCGCATCGCCCAGCGCCTCCGTTGCAAGACGCAGCGTGTACCAGCCCTGGAGCAGGCGCGGCACGCGCTGGCCGAAGAATTCCTGCAGGAACACCTGATCCTCCGGCAGGTTGCCATGCACGCTGTAGACGCGCAGCGCGTCGGCGGCGCGGATTTGCAGGGAAACCGGCAGCGCGGCGCTGAAGGGCACCCTGCCATCGCCGTCCGCGGTCTGCCAGAGACCGCGGTCATCCGGGACGTAGGACGGCGGCACCAGCTTCGGCTGCGCGGGCGTGTCCCAGATCTCGCTCGCGTAGAGATAGGTGGGGGAGGCGAGCGGCTCGAGGCGGAAGGCCTCGCGGAAGGCGCGCGCGACGGCGAGCACATCCGCATGGGCGGCGGGCGGCGCCTTGCCCGAGAGCAGGGCGCGGCCGGTGTCGCCGCTCCAGAAGCCGGGGTCGTAGTGCGTGCGGATGCGCGGGTCGGTGTCATCCGTCGTAAGCGGAATCGGCGCGCAGTTCGCCTGCTCGCGCGTCGCGGCGGCCGGCGGCGAGAGTTCGAGCGCCCCGGGCCAGCTCAGCACCAGCGGGCGCACATCGGAGGTGAAAAAGCCGGTCACCGCGTTCACCAGGCGATCGCGCATCGTGCGCACCTCCGCGGCAAAGCGCCCGAGCCAGGATTCGTTCGCGTGGCGCTCGCTCGCGGTGGGCTGCACATAGCCCGTGGCCACCATGCGCAGAATCTCGCACGATCCGGCGAGCGGCGAGCCGAGCGCCGCGAGCGCGATCACCGGCACGCCGTTCTTCAGCACGCCGTCCGCGGTGTTGTCGCGATGCCATTGAAACGTCACCAGCCCGCCCATGCTGTGCGCCACCACGATCAGCGCCTCGATGCCCTTCAGCTCCGGCGCGCTGTCGATACAGCGCGCGAGATCGCGCGCCCCGGCTCGGATATCGCGCCGCCAGTCGTAGCCGCAGGCGGCGATGCGACCGGGCGCGATGCCGGCCCTCGTAGCGTGCTCGCGCATCAGCGTCATCGCCGTCCCGTAAAGATCGATGCGCCCGTTCGTGCCGTCGGCGAGCGTCGCAGTGATTCCCGACTCGGCGGTGGGATCGATCAGCGCAGCCGGCAAAGCGAGCGCCGGGGACAGGCGCAGCCCGTAGCCCCAGATTTCATCGCCGCTCGAGGACTTCAGCGCCGAGCCGAGGATGCCCGGCACGAACACCAGGCCGACATTGCCCCGCATGCGGGCAAGCTGCGCGCTGTATTGCGAGTTCGTCTTCTCGATCGCCTTCAGGAAATCCGCCACCGTCGAGCCGTTGCGCGCAGCGTTGCCGCTCAGCCAGTCGCGGAACTGGGCCGACGCAGGCGGCGCGCAGACAAGCAGCGCGGCAGACAATGCGGCGAGCGGCAGCCGGATGCGGTGCATGGAATTCCTCCTGCTCCACCGGATTGCAGAGACGGTTTGCAGAGATTATGCCGGGGCGAATGCAGACTCGCCAATCGCGAACACCCTGCGTGGTACAGTGTTGCGCCGCGCCGATTTTACTCCGGCCACCATTGCAACTCCTCTCCCACTGGTCGATCATGGAGCAGCTACCGCTCGAAATTTCAGCCCCATCCGAGCCTTCGTTCGACAATTTTGTCGAGGGAGGAAACGTGGAAGCACTGATGCGCGTGCGGACCCTGGCCTCCAAGGATGCCAACGAGCCGGTTCTGTATATCTGGGGAGCGCCCGGAAGCGGATGCACGCATCTGCTGCAGTCCGCCGTCCGTGCGGCAGGCGGCTTGTACTACAGCCCCGGCGAAGCTCCCGACACGAATCTCGATACGCTTGTTGCAGCCGATCAGGTTGAGCGTCTGGACGATGCCGGGCAAATCGCGCTCTTCGTCCAGATCAATCGCGCCCGGGAAGGCGGGGCGAGGGTGCTCGCATCAGGACGCACCGCGCCATCGGGACTCAGCGTACGCGAAGACTTGCGATCGCGCCTAGGATGGGGCCTCGTGTATCACATTCGCCCACTGACAGACGATTACAAGAAACAGTATTTGCGCGCGGAGGCGGCGCGCCTCGGCCTGCGTATCCCGGACGAAGTCCTGCTTTATCTTTTCAATAGACTTCCCCGTGACTTGCGAAGTCTGAGCGCGGTCCTGAAATACCTCGACCTGCAATCAATGGCGCGTCAGCGCGCCCTCACTTTGCCGATGGTGCGGGACGCCATTGAGAGAATAGGCCCGGCGCCCGGCTAGTGAGTGCGACACTTGCGCTGCCGGCACCGCATAGTCTGGCTGAACCGGGGCTACGGTACATAGATGAGCAGTCGGGAAATCTCTTCTTGCGAGGCGACCTTGACGACCAGAGCATTGCTTACACATACAGCGCTTCCGCAACCACCTACGGCGCTGGAAGTCCAAGCGCTCACCTTGGACTGCGAGTAGGCGTTCGACGCGGTTTTTAGCAATTCTCCTCAGCGGCTTGAAGCACACGTTTTCCCCGATCAGCGGGCCGAGCAATCTTTGATCTTGACTCACCTGCATGCGCCTTTGCCTATTTGATCTCGACAATACCCTGCTCTCATGTGACAGCGACTATGAGTGGGGCCAGTATTTGATCGACCGTGGAGTGCTTGATAGAGAAACCTACGAAGATCGCAATCAGGCTTACTACGCGCAATATGTCGCAGGTACGTTGGACATACACGAATTCCTAGGGTTCGCATTGCGGCCGCTTGCCGAGCACACGCCCGAGGAGCTCGCAAAGTGGCTTGCCAGTTTCATAACGCAGCGCATACTGCCGCGCATCACGCAGCAAGCCAGAGCGCTGGTGCGTGATTGCCTCGACGATGGAGCGCTTTGCGCGGTCGTGACGGCAACCAATAGTTTTGTGACCACGCCGATTGCAAGGGAGTTCGGCGTGGAACATCTCCTTGCAACAGAGCCCGAGACACTCCAAGGTCGATTCACGGGCCGGGTTGCGGGCATCCCGTGCTTCCGGGAGGGTAAGGTTAAACGGGTCGACGAATGGCTTAGCCTTTTCGGCAGACGGCTCGAGGGCTTCTCCACAAGCGAGTTCTACAGCGATTCGCACAATGACTTGCCGTTGCTTGAGAGGGTAACTCGTCCCGTCGCTGTAGATCCCGACGGCAAACTGGAGGCGGAAGCAAAGCGCCGCGGATGGCCAATAATTTCCTTGCGGGACGGTTGAAGGCGTTGGCAGACGCAGGACTATTCCACACGGGCGGGAGTTTCTCCCCTCTTACTTGCTAGAATCCTGTCCGTTGATGATTAAGCGGTTTATCCGGCGCGTTCTGGGCCTAAAAAACGACCAACCCAATCGGGTTCCGCTTGCGCTTCATGGCCTTGCGGCCTCAAAAATAAGCTCCGGATCAGCCAGGGTATGCGCTGTGCTGAAGGAAGCGGGATTCACCAGCTATATTGTCGGTGGCGCAGTTCGCGATCTGCTCCTCAATATCGCGCCAAAGGACTTTGACGTCGCTACCAACGCGCGCCCGGAGCAAATAAAACCGCTGTTTCGCCGCGCCCACATCATTGGGCGACGCTTTCGCCTAGTCCACGTAATGCTGGGACAGGAAACCATCGAAGTCTCGACGTTCCGGACTGCCGACCCGGATACCGTCGAGAAGGATGAGCATGGAAGGGTATTACGCGACAACGTGTTTGGCAGCCAGGCGGAGGACGCGAGACGGCGAGATTTCACTATCAACGCCTTGTACTACGACCCTTCAACCGAAGAAGTCATCGATTACCACGGCGGATTGGCCGACCTGAGGAAACGCGCCCTCTGCGTAATTGGGACTTCATCCACGCGATATCGCGAAGACCCGATCAGGATGTTGCGAGCAGTGCGTCTCGCCGCCAAGCTCGGCCTTACCCTGAACTCTGAAACGCGGGCTCCGATTCGTGAGCTCGCCCCCCTGATCGAAAGGGTGCCGGCAGCGCGCGTCTTTGACGAAATGCTGAAGCTGCTGCTCTCCGGGCATGCCAGTGCCGCCCTGCGCCAGCTGCGCGAGGAGGGTTTGCATAAGGGGATCCTCCCGCTCCTGGATGTAATTCTCGACCAGCCGCTGGGGGAGCGGTTTGTTACCCTCGCCCTTGCGCAGACAGATGAAAGGGTACTCACCAACCGCCCGGTGTCTCCCGCATTTCTGTTTGCCGCCTTGCTTTGGCATGAGGTTTTGGCGGCTTGGAAATCTTGTCAATCCGGAGACGAGCGGCCTCTCGTCGCGCTTGAGAGCGCAATGGACGAGGTCCTCAATGCGCAATGTGAGAAATTGGCAATCACCCGGAAACTGACCGCCACAATGCGGGAAGTGTGGTCCATGCAGCCCCGCTTCGAACTGCGAAGCGGGCAACGTCCATTTCGCCTTGTCGAGTCGCCACGCTTCAGGATGGCCTATGATTTCCTCGCCCTGCGTGCCGCGAGCGGTGAAGTTGGCGCGGACCTTGAAGCCTGGTGGCGTGGCTTTCAAACCGCCGACGCCGAGACCCGCAATGAGATGCTGCTCCCCAAAGGCGTGGACAAGAAGAAGCGGCGCAGGCGGAAGCGTAAGACCCCTGCAGCTATCAAGGACGACTCGCCTGCGACGCCATGACGTGCGTGCTGGCCTATGTGGGCATCGGCTCGAACCTGAGATCTCCGCGTCTGCAGGTACTCGCCGCCCTGGAGGAACTTGCGGGCATTCCCAGATCAAGGCTTGCCTCTCGATCCAGCCTCTACCGCACCGCGCCCCAGGGTTTCTCCTCACAACCGGAGTTCGTGAATGCCGTCGCAGGACTGGAAACAGAACTCGACCCCGCGGAGCTTCTTTCGCGCTTGTTCGGTATCGAACGGCGTCACGGCCGGCGTAGAGGCGCGCCCAATGCGGCTCGTACACTGGATCTGGATCTTCTGCTCTATGGAGATCAAACCCTGCGGAGCAAGGCCCTGAGCGTGCCGCATCCCAGGATGCATGAACGGGCATTTGTGCTCGTGCCCCTTATGGAAATCGACCCTGACCTTACAATCCCTGGATGGGGACACGCCTGTACGTTGCTCCACAAATGCACCGATCAAGCGGTGTACTTGCTTGCGCCGCCTTCTCCGGACACCCAGTGAAGGCCGCCATACGCTTTCGACAGAATTGCAAGAATCAGGCCGCGATTAGCGACGCCATGAGCGAGCAGTGACCCATGCCTAGTCGGGCCGGCGTCCCCAATCGCCTGCGTTTCATTGCCGTCGAAGGACCAATAGGAGCCGGCAAAACGACGCTCGCCATGCGGCTCGCATCGCGGCTAGGTGCGGAGACTCTTATGGAGCAACCCGGGGAGAATCCCTTCCTGGGCCGCTTCTACCGGGATATGGCTCGCTACGCCCTGCCAACTCAGCTTTTTTTTCTATTTCAGCGAGCACGCCAACTTGAACCGATTGCCCAGCTCGACCTGTTCGGCCGTCCAGTGGTCGCGGATTTCCTGCTTGAAAAAGATCCCCTGTTCGCGCGGATTACTCTGTCGGCAGACGAACTATCCCTTTATCAGAGAATTTACGAATCGCTCCGACCTCAGGCACCAACCCCGGATCTGGTCGTATACCTACAGGCGCCGCCGCGTACGCTGATCGAGCGCGTCCGCAGGCGCGCGAATGCCTTTGAGCGCGAGATTAGCGAGGACTACCTGGCCATCCTCGCGGAGAGCTACACGCGGTTCTTCCACCATTACTCGGCAGCGCCAGTTCTTACCGTAAATTCGGAGACGTTGAACTTCGTAGACCGCGACGCTGATATCGATTTGCTGCTGGAGCGCGTACGGGGCATGAAGAGCCGCCGAGAGTACTTCAAACTAGGATGACGATGCTCATCGCTCGCACAGTGTCTGACCTGCGGCGAAATGTAAAGGCCGGCACCCACGCATTCGTCCCAACTATGGGTAACTTGCATTCCGGCCACTTGGCGCTAATTCACGACGCGCGGCAGCGGTCCGATCGCGTTGCGGTCAGCATTTTCGTCAATCGACTTCAATTCGCCCCGCATGAAGACTTCGACCGCTATCCACGGACATTGGAACGGGACTGCGCACTTCTTGAAGCCGAAGGCGTCGACATCCTCTTTGCACCAGACGAACGGATACTCTATCCCGAACCTCAGGTTTACGTAGTCGAGCCGCCCCCCGTTGCGAACGAACTCGAAGGCAAGTTCCGGCCCAGATTCTTTCATGGGGTAGCGACGGTAGTTCTAAAGCTGTTCAACTGTGTTCAACCCTCGGTTGCCGTATTCGGAAAGAAGGACTATCAGCAATTAGTCGTGATACGGGGTATGGTGAGCCAACTCAACCTTCCAATCCAGATTGTCGGCGGTGAAATAGTGCGCGAAACGGACGGCCTGGCGCTAAGTTCTCGAAACGGTTATTTGTCAGCGGCTGAACGAAGCGAGGCTCCCGAACTTTGCCGCCGACTTCGCGAAGTTGCCGTGCACGTTGCCAAGGAGCGCACAGACCTGCTCGGTCCCTGCGCGCACGCCCGACACCATCTGGAAATACGCGGGTGGCAGTGTGACTACGTGGAGGTAAGGCGGCAGGGAGATCTAGGACTCCCGGAATCAGGAGACAGCAAACTAGTGATTCTGGCCGCCGCGCGGCTTGGCGCCACCCGACTCATTGACAACCTTGAGGTAACGGCCGGCGCATAGCCCGTTTAATCGGCCCTGTGTTGTCCGGCACGCAACTAGCCGGATCAAGAATTCCCGACAAACGCTTGCTGGTGCGTTTTCGGCCAAATCAAGCAGGCTGCGGAGGCTGCGAATGCCCGGGGCTCGGCTAGTGCCCCGCGCCGGGTCATCCTGGATAGGGATCAAACGTAATGGACCCGACTGCACACTCCATTGCCTTTGCGATCCTGTCCATCGCATCATCGGTTAAAGCGACGGCCTGAAATTCTGCCTCTGCCCCCTTGGCAGCAATAAATGATTGCGCAGCCCCTTCGTTATTCCAAGTCACCACCGGATCGGGAGTTACGCCCGGCACCTGCCTGCAAATCGGAAATCCATCTGACTTGTACACGATCGCGAACATCGTACCCTCCACGAAACGTCGATTGCGGGCAAAACTTTAGCGCATGCGCGGCGATTGTTCCACTGGCATTGTGAAGCGTTCTCCGCGACGCCGCGATAAACGGGCGATCTCCGCCCCGCAGCGGTCAGGCGCGGAAATGCGCGCCTTGCATTGCGTCTGTCATGGCGCAAGCGTTAAATAGATCACATATTCCCGTGGCAGGGTGCTGCGGGGTACACCGAGTTGCCTCCATCTGGGGGGCTCAATCTGGGGAGTGGCGAAAATGAGCAATATGAACGACGCAATAGGCTTGCGCACCGGGTATGGCAGGGCGCAGGGCCAGTTTGAAACCGAGTTCGAACCAGCCACGGGAAGCCTATGGGGATATTTTAGGCCCAAAGGAAATGCCTGCTTCAACCTTGGCCTGCTAAAGGACATCCGGGAACACGACAGCGCTCTTGCCGCTAATGACGGTCGCATAGAAGTGGACGGCGATCTGCGCAAAGTTGACTACTACGTGCTCGGTTCGCGCGCTCCCGGTGTGTTCAACCTTGGCGGTGATCTCGCACTTTTTGTCCTCCTTATCAAGTCTCGCGATCGGGAAGCACTGGCTCACTACGCCAAACTGTGCATAGACAACCTATATCCGCGTATCCAGAACTTCTTCAGCCCAACCCTTGCGACCATATCATTGGTCCAAGGCGATGCCCTAGGCGGGGGATTCGAGTGCGCCCTCTCCTCCGACGTTATCGTCGCCGAGGAGGGGACTCAACTTGGATTTCCGGAAATATTGTTCAATCTTTTCCCCGGGATGGGGGCGTACTCATTGCTTGCGCGTCGTATAGGAATGCGACCTGCCGAGGCGATGATACTTTCAGGACGCGTAATGAGCGCTCGCGAGCTTCACGAGATGGGGGTAGTCGACATACTCGCCAAAGCAGGAGAAGGGGAGGCGGCGGTAGCAGACTGGATTGCGACAAACCGCAAGAGAAGAAATGGACTGCAGGCCGTGCTCCGCGCACGCCAGCTAGTTCACCCCATTACGCGGGAGGAGTTGGATGCGATTACGGATACATGGGTAGACGCCGCGCTGCGCGTTGAAGATCGGGATATGAGGATGATGGGGCGCATTGTGCGTGCACAGATGAAGCGACTGGAATCGGGTGCACCATCCAATATTGCCGCGGAGGCCTTGGAGGAAGAACGCAAATTCGCCATTGCGTAACTCGCCCATCGGCGGCAACGACAAATGCGAGGCGTCGCGAACCCAGCGCCCAGACAGGACATGCTCTACGTATGAGGTGCCGGCCGGTCACTGAAAACGAGAAGCTCTCTCTTCTTTTTAGTGTCTAGCTGGCTCCGGTTGCGACAAAACCGCCGGGGCCGAACATGCTGCTGAACTGATGGAAATTGACTCGAGTCGAATTTATGATGGACTCTTGGGCAAGCGGATCCTCTATCGTCTTGATGAGCCGATTTAGTTTGGCCATGTGTTCCACGTCCATAGTGGCGTGGGATGAAAGGAACTTGAATCCTCCGCCGTCCACGCTCCGCCCCAGTGAACGCGCTATTGAGTCCGCCACCCTGCCACCGTAGACCGACGACACTACCTCCAGCATGTACAGCATGCCGAGAACTGAACAGGGGTGAACACGCTCAGCACTGTAGTAGTTGAAGGCGATCATCGCCTGCACCGGCAGGCTCGGCGGACGACTACTGGCCTGCGATTCACTGCCTCCCACGGCGAGAATGTCCTCCATCACCCAACTCTCGTGCCCCTTCTCCTCTGCAATGCGCTCGTATAGCTCATAGCGCACGTCTCGATGGCGCTCGCCGCAACGCGACGCAGCCGTCGCCATAATGGGACAGAAATGCCAGACAATGTGGTACAGGTCATGCAAAAGAGCGCGATACTCCTCAAGCGGGAGCCCGCCGTGAATCATTGCGTGTACTTTGTCGAGGGTTTCCAGTTCGCGACGACTGGCGTCCGTCATCTCGATAAGTTCGATGAAAAAAGACATCTGATAACCTCTTAAATATGGCGCGCGTTGCCGAGGCGGCGCGACGCAATTAAGCAAGATAACGCAGGCGGCGGCAGAAGTGCGAGTTTATCAAGGAAGCACCTCAAGACGGACTCGCGGTTGGCCGCCAGCGCCGCCCGGGCCTCGAGAATGTTCCAAGCTATTGCGAAGGTTTTCTTCCGCTGCGTTATCGAGTAACTCGGAGGCCTCCCGTTCGACCCGGGTACCCATTGCTTGCTCTGCACGCGACCCGTCGTAGCTCGTCATCCGGAAATTCCGACAGGAGCAGCGTTTGCGTCGGATAGAGCACCGCGAAGTCGAGCCCCATTTCGTCCATGCGCTTGTTCAGCAACCGCGGCAGGAATGCGGTCGCCATATCCAGAGGCCTCTCGAAGGGAGGGCGCCATGTCGAGCGCCCAGCAAACGTCTTGCGGCGCTCGGGCCACGACATGTTCTCCCATTGCGCTGACCGATCCGCGAATACAAGACCGGGTGTGTTGCGAAATCTGTCGGCCAGGCGAGGCCCGCCAACGCGGGTTGCATAGTCGAGAAAATATTCCTTTACTACTGCAAACAGCTCCTGGAAATGGCCGTCTGCATCGACTACCGGATGACCGAGCCGCGCGCGCAACTCAGGCGCGTTGCGAACTGTATGCACGCTTGTTATTGACCTGCCCTCCACGGTTTCCTCAAGAGTTAGCTGAAAGGGGCATCCCCGGCCAATCGGCGGATTGACCGGCGGTCGTGGAAACCGGCCACGGGCAATCAACCCGTAAAGCAACTCGTGGCTGAGTATAGCGTAGGTTGCTGAGCGGTATTGCTGTAGTTCCCGTCCCTAGCGGCGTGCCGCTGTGGGTCACCGCGCAACGAGTCACGAAACAGCTCTGTCGTGACCCATGGCGCAAGAATTTCTAACGCCCGGACGAGCGCTTGCGTTCCCGTAGATACTGCTCTAGTTCGTTTCTAACCAAACCCAGCGCCTCGCTAATTGAGCGTGCCAGCACAGACCTCTTGAGCCGCAACTGGCTGTCTGTCAACTTGCCAAAATCCCCGCATAGCTGGGTCAGCCTATCCGTCCCCATGCTCGCGGAAGAACCCTTCATTGCGTGCAGCAAGGCCCTCCACTCCCCGAAACTGCGGGCTGCAAGCGCAACCTCCATTTTCGAAATGAGAGACTGATTATCCTCCAGAAAAACGCCCACCAGTTTCTCAAGGAACCCATTCGAGGATCCTAGCTCATCAAGGTGACTCAGCGTTTCATGATTCACTATTGCCAACTCTCCGGAGGTAGTTTCGACGGGGAATTGCGGAACAGCGCGACTGCCTTCCACTGCTTTCGCAGCGATTGACTGAATTTCATTAAGCAAGCGAAGCGCCTCAACCGGTTTTGCAAGAAATGCATCTGCGCCTTCCGTCAGGCATTCCTGCCGAACTTCGGTAGTTACATCGGCGGAGAGGATCGCGACCGGAAGCCGCTCACCTCCCCGGTTCATGAGCCGAATCGCTCTCAGCACATCTATCCCGCCCAGCCCGGGCATATTGCGATCCAGCAGGACTACATCAAATCGGTCCTGCTCTATCGCATCGAGCGCCTGCTCACCATCCGAAACCACGTGGATGGAGTGTCCACCCCGCTCTAAGATCTTGGCAATTACCTCTCTATTGGTGGCGTTGTCGTCCGCCACGAGGACTTTCAGCTTGCGCTGTTCCGCCCCTCGTCTATAGTCTTGAAGTCGGACCACGCCTTCTCGCATCTCCTCAACCGCGCCTGCCGCATGCAGCACGTTGAAGAGTTGGCGCTTGTCGAAGGGGGATTCAAGAATGCCGGCGAACCCCGCAGACAGCGCATCGAAGCGCGGAGTCGCCGCCTCTTGCGGTGCGAAAAGTATCGTTGGAGGAAAGGGTTGCGGCGCCAATCTCCGAAAGCGGCCTACGGAATCGAATTCACCCCGTGGCGAATAGATCAATACACTGTGGTAAGGTTTTGCCAGACTGATTTCGGCCACCATCCGGGTCGCACCCTCGTCCACCGTATCCACCGCCACGGGCACCGCGCCCCAGCCTGCAAGCGATTGGCGGAGCGAAGCCAGCGCATCCACGGGGAAACCGACCAGCATCACTCTGGCGGCGGACAACTCTCCTGCAACACCTGTGGCTCGCTCAGGTTGTTTTTCCAGATCAAGCTCAAACCAGAACGTGCTTCCCAAGCCGACCGAGCTTTCCAGACCGATTTTTCCTCCCATCAGCGTGACTAGCTGCTTTGCGATCGTTGTGCCGAGCCCCGTGCCGCCGAAGCGGCGCGTAGTTGATTGGTCAGCTTGAGTGAAACTCTCAAATATTTTTTGCTGGGAATCAGCGGAAATGCCCACCCCCGTATCGCGAATTGAGAATTTCAGTCGCACGCTGGCTTCAGACTCTCCCTGTGATGAAACATGGACAGTCACCGCGCCGCGCTCCGTAAATTTCACCGCATTGCCGGCGAGGTTGATCAATACCTGGCGCAGGTGCTGCGGGTCTCCCCTTACCGCGGGAACCACTTCCGGCATGATCGAAACAACGAATTCCACGCCTTTCAACGAGGCCTGGGCCGACAGAATGCGGCAGGTGCTGTTGATCAGCGCGTGCAGATCGAAATCCGTACAATCCAGAGAGAGTTTTCCCGCCTCTATTTTCGAGAAATCCAGTACATCCTCGACCAGACCAAGCATGACGCGCGAAGACCCGCGCAGAGTCTGCAGCATGTCCGCCTGTTCGCGATTCAGCCGCGTGTCTCGCATTAGATCCGCCATGCCGATGATGGCGTTCAGCGGTGTGCGCATCTCATGACTTACGACGGAAATAAATTGCCGCTTGGCCAGATTCGCCGCTTCGGCGCGAGCAAGCGCGTCGAAGAGCTTCGTGACGAGCGAGCGCACGTAGAGGCTGAGTACGACGAACCCGATCAATAGACCGATGCCGACGCTCCAATGCGCGCGCCAGAATTCATTCGTGTAAACGACGGTTGTAAACCCGATCGCGCTGAGCGCGAGTGAGAGAAGAAGGTAGCTTGCTCCGAAGCGAAAGCCGTTTGCCAGAGTAACCCACACATACACCAGGAAAAGCGCTGCTGCCCGCTCCCCGAGAAACGCCATCACCCAGGTCAATGTTCCTATGTCCGCCATGGCACCCAGAACGCGTCGGACCGGTGAGGCCGTTCGCACTGCTAGTACGTGCGCGAAAATCAGGATGGCTACGCCCAGATAGGCAAGCATGATCCAGATAGTCGGTTCGTGAGCCGCCTCGATCGCACCTGGAATCGAATACAGAACTATCAGCGCGCCGATGACAAGCCTTACGATGGCCTGCTCGTGCTCCGTGTCCGGGCGCTCGGAAAATCGCGCGCGTAAGCGGCCCAGGCCCTCGATGACGCCACGGAATATCGCGCTCACCGCCCTGCTCCGGCGCCCTGCTGGTCGCTCCATTCACGCTGGACAGCCTCCACTTCCCGTTGCATGCCAATCAGTGCGTCCACCAACTGTGAATCCAGATGCCTGCCTCGCTCCCGACGAAGGTAGTCGAAAGCATCTTCATTCGACCATGCGTTCTTGTATGGCCGCACCGAAGTAAGGGCATCGTAGACATCCGCAACAGCAACTATACGTGCGCACAGGGCGATATGATCGCCGACGAGCCCGTGGGGATAGCCTGACCCGTCATACTTTTCGTGATGGCCAAATGCGATGAGGGCGCCCATGCGAACATATTTCGATGCGCTACCCTTAAGAATCTCGTGGCCAATTGCCGGATGCTTGCGCATGACTTCCCATTCCGGTTCATCGAGTTTGCCCGCCTTGAGCAAGATCTGATCCGGAATACCTACCTTGCCAATGTCATGCAGGGGCGCAGCCAGCTCTATCGTGTCTGTCTCGTCTCTGTCCAACCCGACTGCCTCGGCAATGAGTCGGGAGTAGCGCGCCATGCGGATCAAGTGATTGCCGGTATCGCTATCGCGAAACTCGCCCACTCGCGCCAGGTGATACAGCGTCTCCCTTTCCCGCGCTCTTATCTCGCGAGTGGCCTCGTCGACCATGTTCTCGAGCAAGCGCCGGCGGCTTTCCAGCACCAACTGCTGGCGACGCAAAGTCAGAAGATTGCGGCACCTTGCCTGGCACTCGCGGACGTCAACCGGCTTGATCAGAAAATCCGTAACGCCCGCATCGAGCGCGCGATAGCGCACCTTGCGATCATCGATTGCAGTGATCATGACCATGGGTACATGCTCGAAACTCGGCATGGCGCGCAGCCGCTTTACCAGTTCGATGCCATCCATATCCGGCATCAGGTAATCGACCAGCACCAGGTCGGCCACATGCCGCGCTGCCCAGACTACCGCATCGACGGGACGCGTAAATCCTTGCACCGCTACCCTGTCATCCAGGCTGCGCACAACCTCCTCCAGGATCGTGCGGCCGGTCGATTGGTCGTCCACGACCATGACCATATTGCGCGAGGAGGGAAGGGCCCTGATTTGCGCGGTCGCCAAGCCCCTCTCCTTGGGTGATATCGCAGTACGCAGCAGATCGAGCGTCAGAGTTTAACAAATGCGCCCGAGGCAATAGCCCGAAATCACCGGACTTTTGTCACACTATAAAATCTGACCGCCGTTCGCGCGCATGGGTATGCAATGGCGCGCGAAAGAAGAGCCTACTCGCCGCGTGCTGCAACTCGCACTTGCAGGCGTGCGGGACGAATTGCGGACTCTGGCTCGGCCCCCGGACTCACATACCGTGTGATCTCGAGCCCAAACCCCGCCAGGCTGGGAGTCCGGCGGGGGCTAGCCATTACCTGCATGCGCCTTACTCCGAGCTCTCGCAGAATCTGCGCGCCTATGCCGTAGAAGCGCAGATCCATCCTCGGCGCTGCGCCCTTGCCGCTCGGCTCCTCGAGCGCTTCATCGAGCGCGTCCGGGCCGGTCGAACAATGCAAGAGCAGGACAACGCCGGAGCCTTCCGCCTGGATCCGGGTAAGAGCCTGCGAGATGCTGAATGGGTGGCTGCCCGGGTGCGTATCGAGGAGGTCAATTGCCGAGCGCACCACGTGAACCCTGACCAGCGCAGCCGTCTCCGCCACGATCGTTCCGCAAACCAGGGCCAAGTGAGTGTGTCCCGATGTAAGGTCACGAAACCCGCACATTCGGAATCGGCCCGCAAGGGTATCCACATCCCGCTCGGCGATTCGCTCGACCAGTGACTCCGTAGTGCTGCGATGCTCGATAAGATCGGCTATCGTTCCAATCTTCAACCCATGGCGCGCCGCGAAATCAATCAATTGGGGTAGCCGTGCCATGGTCCCATCCTCGTTCATGATTTCGCAAATTACGCCGGCTGACGTAAGACCCGCGAGCCTGGCCAGATCACACCCGGCCTCCGTGTGCCCGGCGCGCACGAGCACGCCCCCATCCTGCGCCACAATTGGAAAAACATGCCCCGGCTGAACGATATCCAAGGACTTTGCGCCGGCCGCGCACGCCACCCTAATCGTATGCGCCCTGTCATGCGCGGAGATTCCCGTGGTGACCCCGGATGCGGCCTCGATGGAGGCAGTGAAGTTGGTGCCGTTTTGGGAACGGTTCTGGTTCACCATTGACTGCAGGCCCAGCTGCTGGCGCCGTGACTCGGTAATCGTGAGGCATACCAGTCCGCGCGCGTGCTTGGTCATGAAATTGATCGCCTCTGCGGTGACATGGTCAGCAGCCAGAACCAGATCGCCTTCATCCTCCCGGTCCTCGTCATCGACGAGCACGACCATCCGCCCGGCCTTAAGCTCGGCAATAATTTCGCTCGTGTCGCTGATCGCGGCGGATTCCCTGTGCATTCGAAAATTATAGCGCCCTATGGGGCCGGCTATACCCTCTGCAACTGCTGCACACGACGCAGGCCTCAAATTGCAGTCCATGTGGCGAGCTTTCTCCCAGAACGCACCAGGGCGTTATATAGTTACGCTCGTCAGCGCCGCCGCCCCGGGTTGTCGGCCCGGGTTGTCGGCCCGGGTTGTCGGCCCGGGTTGTCGGCGCCCCGGGGTGTCGGCGCCCTTCAACTTTCAATCCAATTCTTCCAGAAGATAGAGAACTGCCATGCCCATCCAAAAGGAAAAGTTACAGCAATACGGAGATGAACTTTACGCTGCCCTGCGTGCCCGACAGCCGATTGCCCCGCTTACGGAACGCGACCCCGCGATAACAATTGACGATGCATATCAGATATCGCTGCGCCTGCTTGAGCGCCGGCGGCAGGATGGTGAAAGGGTCATCGGGAAAAAGATCGGCGTGACCAGCAAGGTGGTCATGAACATGCTGAACGTGCATCGCCCGGATTTTGGATTTTTGACCGACAGAATGTACGTGAGGAGCGGGGCGGACCTTCCGGCAAGTACGACTATGATTCAGCCGCGCGCCGAGGGCGAGATCGCTTTCAAGTTGAAGAATTCGCTTAAAGGACCGGGGGTAACTGAACAGGCGGTCATAGACGCGACCGAATCCGTCCATCCATGCTTCGAGATCGTCGACTCTCGGATTCGGGACTGGAAGATCAAGATTCAGGACACCATTGCAGACAATGCCTCGTGTGGAATGTTCGTGATGGGCGATGCGGCGGTCGATCCCCGCAATGTGGATTTCGTGACTTGCGGAATGGTGGTCTGGAAGAACGGCGAAGTGCTCAGCACCGGAGCCGGAGCGGCAGCGCTTGGCTCACCGCTTACATGCGTGGCTTGGCTGGCCAACACGCTCGGGGAATACGGGATCACGCTGGACGCGGGTGATATCGTTCTGTCCGGCTCACTCGTTCCGCTTGAGCCGGTCAAAGCTGGCGACAGGATGACTCTGAGAATCGCCGGCATAGGTGAAGCGTCGGTGAAATTTGTCTGAAAAGCGTACTGGGAGCAGGAACATGAAAATCAAGGTAGCCATCATCGGGTCCGGCAATATCGGGACCGATCTACTTTATAAGGCAAAACGCAGCGCGCTGATCGATCCGGTCTGGATGGTCGGTATCGAACAGAGTTCGGATGGCCTGCGCCGGGCCCGCGAAATGGGGTTGAAGACGACTCATGAAGGTGTGGATGGTCTCGTCCCCTTTATCGAGTCCGACCAGATACGGATCGCGTTCGACGCGACCTCGGCCTACGTTCACGCAGAAAACTCGCGCAAGCTGACCGAGCGAGGCGCTCTCATGATTGACCTTACGCCGGCGGCCATAGGTCCATTCTGTATTCCTCCTGTGAATCTCAAGGACCATGTCGGCAAGAAGGAATCCAATGTCAACATGGTGAGCTGCGGCGCGCAGGCAACGGTACCCATGGTCGCAGCGGTCAGCCGGGTTCAACCGGTCGAGTACGCGGAGATTGTCGCCACCGTCGCATCAAAATCGATCGGCCCCGGCACCCGTCAGAACATTGACGAGTTCACCCGGACTACCTCGAGGGCGGTGGAGGAAGTAGGCGGCGCGAAGCGCGGCAAAGCGATCATCATCGTCAATCCTGCCGAGCCGTCAATCATGATGCGCGACACCGTGCATTGCCTCACTGAGTCTGAGCCCAGGCAGGATGAGATCAGGGAGTCAGTTCACGCTATGCTCAAGGAAATCCAGAAGTATGTGCCGGGCTACCAGCTGAAAAACGGGCCGGTTTTTGACGGCCGACGGGTTTCCACTTTCATGGAAGTCGAGGGTCTGGGAGACTACCTGCCAAAGTACGCCGGAAACCTGGACATCATGACGGCCGCCGCTCTGCGAACGGCGGAAATGTTCGCTGAAAACATGCTGCGCGGGAAAGCGCAGCCGGCGCGAGCCGCCTGAAAGGAGACCCGCAATGGATATCACCGGAAAGAAGGTCACGCTGCACGACATGAGCCTGCGGGACGGCATGCATCCCAAGCGTCATCAAATCACGTTGGAACAGATGGTGCGCGTCGCCACGGCGCTCGACGAAGCGGGCATGCCGCTGATCGAAGTGACCCACGGCGATGGGCTTGGCGGCGCCTCGGTCAATTACGGCTTCTCTCTTCACAGCGACAGGGACTACCTCAAGGCAGTAGTACCAAAGCTCAAGAAAAGCAAGGTTTCGGTGCTGAGTGTCCCCGGCATAGGGACAGTTGACGACCTAAAGATGGCGGTCGATTGCGGTGCGACGACGGTGCGCATCGCCACGCATTGCACGGAAGCAGATGTTGCCCAGCAGCACATCGGCATTTCGGTGAAGCTTGGCGTCGATACCGTTGGGTTCCTGATGATGGCACACATGATCAGCCCAGAAGAACTTCTCAAACAAGCCAAGCTCATGGAAGGCTATGGGGCGAACTGCATATACATTACCGACTCCGCCGGCTATATGCTTCCCGGCGACGTGACGCCGCGCATCGCGCTGGTGCGCGCCGGACTCGACCCGAAGACGGAACTCGGCTTCCACTCGCATCACAATCTTGGCATGGGGATCGCGAATTCGGTAGCCGCTGTCGAGGCCGGGGCGAACCGAATCGACGCGTCGGTCGCAGGCCTTGGCGCCGGCGCCGGCAACACGCCCATGGAAGTACTGGTCACCGTACTGAAGCGCATGGGTGCCGAGACAGGCGTCGATCTCTACAAGATCATGGATGTCGCGGAAGACATAATCGTACCGATGATGGATCACCCGATTCGGCTGGACCGGGACTCGCTCATACTCGGATATGCGGGCGTCTACTCGTCCTTCCTGCTGTTTGCCAAACGTGCAGCCGAGCGTTACGGCCTTTCGTCAAGAGATATCCTGGTGGAAATGGGCCGACGCAAGACAGTTGGTGGCCAGGAAGACATGATCGAAGATGTGGCACTGGACATGGTGCGCGATCGCGAGTCGCAGAAGAGAAAGACTGCCTAGTCGATTGGCCGCCGCGCAAGCGCGGCGGAAGCACATCGCATGCCGGGTGACGCCCTCGGGGCTACAAATTGGCCGCGCCCCGCCCTCGGTGCTGCGTAGCGCGCTCGATTCACTCCCGGACCCGCTCGTGCGGGACAACCTGCAGATACCGGCCGCTGCCGAACACGAGTGGCGGTTGATCGAAGCGTTGCAGATTTTCGATTTCTCCCAGGAAAATCGTATGATCGCCCCCTGGATAACTGGCCGCTTTGCGACATTCCAGATAGGAAGCTACGCCGACAAGTACGGGGAGCCCGCCGATCCCGGGCTCCCACTCCACTCCGTCAAATTTGTTCTCGGAATCGCTCGCGAAGCGCTGCGAGAGGAACCGCTGGTCATCCGAGAGTATGTTCACCACAAATCGACTACATTCCGAGAAGGCAGAATAACTACGCGCGTTCAGAGCCTGGCTCCAGAGAATGAGCGGGGGCTCAAGCGATACCGAGCTAAAGGAGTTCGCGGTGCAGCCAAGTAGCTGCCCACTGGAATCCACCGTCGTCATGATCGTGACTCCGGTCACGAAAGTTCCCAGAACCTCGCGAAGCGCACGTTTGTCGACTGCCATTACAGGTACCTCTTTAGGACTTAAGCTCATATTTTCGCCTGAAGGATGGTTTCAGGAAAGGAGCAGTAAGCAAGGCGACCGGCAATCCTTACGGGCCGAGCCGGGTTTCACGCAAAGGGTCGGCCACCGGTTAAGAAGTACGTTTTTCAGGGGCAACCTCAGTGAGCGCTTGGCGAGAAAGCGGGATCACATGGGGCGCCCGCATCTTCATGCGTTCGGCAGGGATCCGCCATTCCGCGCCCTCCACGTCGAACTCGACCCATTCGAGCGTCCGAAGCTCGCCAGGGCGAACGAAGGTGAGCAGTGCCCAACCATTTCCACGTCAGGGGACTCGGGCGGTTGAGCACCCGAGTCCCCGCTTTCCCCGGAAGCCGCCGGGGGGGGGCGGTAATGAAATCGCTATGCAGGCACTTCGACCGGCTCGATGTGCTTGTAGCGCTTCGTGTTCCGTTCAAGCTCCCAGAGGTCCACGGCCTGTTGCATCCGCAGCCAGCTCTCCGGGGTCGTGTTCGTGAGGCGCCCGATCCGGACCGCCATGTCGGCCGAGAGCGCCCGCTTTCCATGAAGCAAGTCAGATACGCTCAAGCGGCTCACTCCCAGACGCCCAGCGAGTTCGCCCTGCGTCATCCTGAGCGCCGGAAGCACGTCTTCGCGCAGAACTTCGCCGGGGTGTGTCGGCCGGCGCTTCGGGTCTCTCAAACTGCGTGCGTTGCTCATCAGTGGTAATCCTCCAGGTTGACCTCGACGGCATCGCCGCCTTGGAATCCGAACGTGATCCGCCAGTTACCGGATACCCATACCGAATGGCGTCTTGGCGAGCCGTGGAGCGCGTGAAATTTGAGCCCTGGCAGACTCATATCCTCGGGCCTTGTCGCGGCGTCTAGGCGGTCCAGAATCCTGCGAATCCGCGGCTCCTGCTTGGCGTCGATACCCTTGCGCTCGCTCTTTGTGAAGTAGCGATCTAGCCCCTTGTGACGGAAACTTCGAATCACACTGTAATACCTCGCATGACATGTACTGTAATCCTATTCATTACAAAATGTCAAGCACGAACTAAGCCCGCAGCCCCCTGATCAGGGGTCCAACCGTGCTCCTTCTGATCGACCCACTCCTGCGCAATCGCCTCAAACGTGTTGCCGGAGCGCAGCGTGGCCAGGTGCTTCTCGGTCTTGCGGACAACGGATGGATCGCGCTGCGCCTTTAGCTCGGCCTTCGCCGCGGCGCGCTTCTCGTTCGCCTCTGCCACGCCAACATCAGGGAACACGCCGAGCGCGAGAAGTTTTTCTTTGCCCGTGTAGCGATATTTCAGACGCCAATATTTCGCGCCATTCGGTTGCACCAAGAGGTACATCCCACCACCTGCAGCGAGCTTGTACGGCTTGTCTTGAGCCTTCGCATTTCGAGCCGCTTTGTCAGTCAGTCATTGGGGGTACTGATCGGGGTATGGAAGTGGTGACGCCCCCTAAAGTACCCCCCGTTTTTGTCTGGCTGTCAATGGATGGATTTAGACATGTTCAGACAGTGCCTGACCATTTCTCCCTATGGAAACTCGGAAACATTGGATGGTTTTGGATACTGCTGGATTATTCTGTGGTGCCCGAGGTCGGACTCGAACCGACACGCCTCGCGGCGGAGGATTTTGAGTCCTCTGCGTCTACCAATTCCACCACTCGGGCCTGAGCATCTCGTCCCGCCTCACGTCTGAACGAGGGCGGCATTATACGAGCCCTATAATTCCACACCATGCGCGTCGCGGATTTCGACTACGAGCTGCCCGAAGCGCTCGTCGCCCAGCATCCGATTGCAGAACGGAGCGCCAGCCGCATGCTGCGCCTGTCTGGCGCAACTGGCGGGATCGAGGACCTGTCCTTTGCGCAGCTCCCCGATCAGCTCGGCGCTCACGACGTCCTGGTCGTGAACGACACGCGCGTAATCAAGGCGCGGCTCCACGGTCGCAAGAGCAGCGGCGGCAAAATTGAGCTGTTCATTGATCGCATCCTCGATGACCGGGAGGCGTACGCGATGATTCGCTCCAGCCACGCGCCACGCCCAGGAACAGAACTGCTCATGGGCGGCGAGACGCGGGTGGAGGTGCTCGCCCGCGACGGAGACCTATACCGGGTCCGATTCCAGGAAATGCGGGTACTCGAGGCGCTGAATCGCTGGGGTGCGGTACCGCTTCCGCCGTATATCGGGCATCTCCCCGACACGCTGGACGAGGAGCGATATCAGACAATCTTTGCCGCCCAGCCGGGAGCGGTGGCCGCGCCGACGGCGGGCCTGCATTTCGACAGATCGATTCTCGATGTTCTCGCCGCGCGCGGAATAAGCATTGCAAAGGTCACTCTGCATGTCGGCGCTGGCACCTTCCAACCGGTACGAACCGACACGGTCGAGGAGCACCGAATGCACCGCGAGCATTACGAGGTGTCGGTTCCCGCAGCGGCCACGATCCAGACCGCACGCGCGCGTGGCGGTCGCGTGATCGCGGTGGGAACAACATCTTTGCGTGCCCTGGAGACCGCCGCATTCGCCGGGCCACTCGAAGCGAAATTCGGGGAAACCGACCTGTTCATCTACCCTGGCTTTCGCTTTCGAATCGTCGATCGTCTGCTGACGAATTTTCACTTGCCGCGCTCGAGCCTGCTTATGCTCGTGGCGGCGTTTGGCGGATTTCAGAACGTACGGCGCGCCTACGAACACGCTGTCGCGCAGGGCTATCGGTTCTTCTCCTACGGGGATGCGATGCTGATCGACAAAGCGCCATGAAGTTTGAAATCGCTCGTCGCGACGGTCAGGCGCGAACGGGAGCACTTTCGCTTGCCCATGGCAGCGTGGACACCCCCGCATTCATGCCGGTCGGGACCTACGGGACGGTAAAGGGCCTGTCGCCGCAAGAGCTCGAGAACATGGGCACTCCGGTTGTGCTCGGCAATGCATTTCACCTTTGGCTACGCCCTGGCCTTGATGTCATCAGTCGTCATGGCGGGCTGCACCGATTTATGGGCTGGAAACGACCCATTCTCACCGATTCTGGCGGATTTCAGGTCTTCAGCCTCGGGCCGCTACGCAAGATTTCGGAACAAGGCGTTCAGTTCGCCTCGCCGATCAACGGTGACCGGCTGATGCTGACGCCTGAGGAGTCGATTCGTATCCAGCAGACATTGAATTCCGACATAGCGATGGTTTTCGACGAATGCACCCCTTACCCAGCCGCGCAGACCGAAGCAGAAGCGTCGATGCGCCTCAGCCTGCGCTGGGCCGAACGGTCACGCGCCGCTTGGAAGCTGGGCGCAAGCGGCGGTAACGTGCTTTTCGGGATCGTCCAGGGCGGCATGTACGAAAAGCTTCGCGAGGAGTCCCTGGCGGGCTTGCTGCGAATCGGATTCGACGGCTACGCGATCGGCGGACTCTCGGTAGGCGAGCCCAAGGGCGAGCGCAGCCGAATCCTCAGACACACGGCCCCGAGACTCCCGGAGGACAAGCCCCGCTACCTGATGGGAATGGGTACACCTGAAGACATCATCGAAGCAGTCTGCGCCGGGATAGACATGTTCGATTGCGTCATGCCGACGCGCAACGCGCGCAATGGCTGGCTATTCACCCGATTCGGCGATGTCAAGATTCGCAATGCCCGCTATCGCGAGGATACCGGGCCGCTGGATCCTGCGTGTGAGTGCTACACCTGCTTGAATTTCAGCCTCGCCTATCTGCACCACTTGCAGAAGGCGAATGAAATTCTCGGCGCGCGGCTGAATACGCTGCATAACCTCCACTACTACCAGGATCTTATGCGGGCACTGCGCAATGCCATCGCAACGGGGGACCTTGCGCAAATCGCCCGGAACCTGATACAGGCGCGCGGACTCGAACAAGGAAGCAGCGAATAGAGGGCGTGCCGGACGGCGTTGTATAATTTTTCGCTGTACTTGCCCTTATTGAAGGAGTCTGCCTTTGCCCATTTCATCCGCATTTGCCCAGACAACCGGCGGGCCCGCCGGCATGGGCATGGAAACGATTCTGCTGCTGGTTGGCATGTTTGCATTCATGTACTTCATGATCATCCGTCCGCAGACGAAGCGTGCCAAGGAACACAAGCAACTCATGGGGTCTCTGCAAAAAGGCGATGAAGTGCTCACCGCGGGTGGAATACTCGGCAAGATTGCCAAGGTGGACGAGGGCTACATAGCGCTTGAAATTGCGCCAAATACCGAAATCAAGGTACAAAAGGGCTCGGTCCAGACCCTGTTGCCCAAGGGAACCATCAAGAGCGCCGGCTGACAGGTCCCGGCAAGAGGATGTCCGTCCATCAAGCACATCCTCCGCACGCAAAATCCGAATGAACAAGTTTCCAACCTGGAAGTACACGCTGATCCTGCTCGCCGTGCTCGCAGGATTTCTGTTCACGCTGCCGAATTTCTTCGGCGAGTCCCCGGCGGTGCAGATTTCCAGCGGTAAAGCAACCGTGAAAATTGATGCCGACGCCATGGCGAAGGTTGAGTCTGCACTGAAACAGGCGGACGTCGCCTTTACAAGGGCGGTCCTGGATGCCACCAGCGTACGCGTGCGCTTTCCCGATACCGACTCGCAGTTGAAGGCACGAGACCTGATTGATCGCGCGCTCAATCCAGATTCTGCCAATCCCACGTACATCGTCGCGCTGAACCTCGTTCCGGCGTCCCCGCTGTGGCTCTCGGCCCTCGGCGCGCGGCCCATGTACCTTGGTCTCGACCTGCGCGGTGGCGTTCACTTCCTGCTCCAGGTGGATATGCAGCAGGCGCTCACTAAAAAGCTCGAGAGCCTCGGCGCCGACATGCGGACCGAGCTTCGCTCCAAGGACATCCGTCACGGAGGAGTGAGCCGCGAAGGACAGACCGTGCGAGTGCGCTTTCGCGATCCAGCAATGCGCGACCGTGCGCGCGCCCTGCTCACGGAGTCCTTTGCGGACTTCTCCGTTGAAGAGCGCGGGCAGAGCGAGGAAATGATGCTTGTCGGTACGCTGAAACCGGAGGCAATCAAGCGAACTCAGGAGTTCGCCATCAAGCAGAACATCACCACGTTGCATAATCGAATAAATGAACTGGGCGTCGCGGAGCCCATCATCCAGCAGCAGGGCGCGGACCGGGTCGTCGTCCAACTGCCCGGCGTGCAGGACACTGCCAAGGCAAAGGACATCCTGGGACGAACTGCGAGCCTGGAAATCCGCCTGGTGGACGAAGAAAAGATGACCTCGGACGTACTTTCAGCCGCTGCGAAAGGGCAGGTTCCATTCGGTGACGAGTACTACGTCGAGCGCAACGGCCAGCCACTGCTGGTGAAGAAGCAGGTCGTGCTAACCGGAGATCGCCTGACCGACGCTCAGCCCGGGTTTGATTCCCAAACCAACGAGCCTGCCGTGCACCTTCGACTGGACGCAGCCGGCGCGCGCATTTTCCAGGAAGTGACCCGAGAAAACGTCAATCGGCGCATGGCGATCCTGTTGATCGAGAAGGGCAAGGGCGAAGTGATCACCGCACCGGTCATCAGGACGGAAATTCCGGGCGGACGGGTGCAGATCTCCGGACGCATGAATACGACCGAAGCAAACGACACGGCGCTCCTGCTGCGCGCCGGATCGCTCGCTGCGCCCATGGAGATCGTCGAAGAAAGGACAGTCGGACCCAGTCTCGGCCGGGAGAACATCGAAAAGGGTTTCGACGCAACCCTCTGGGGGTTCGTTGCAATCGTCGTGTTCATGTCAGTTTATTACGCGCTATTCGGGCTGGTTTCCTCCGCGGCGCTGGCCGTGAATCTGCTGTTTCTGGTGGCGCTGCTGTCCCTGCTTCAGGCGACTCTTACGCTGCCCGGTATCGCCGCGATCGCGCTCACGCTCGGTATGGCAATCGACGCCAACGTGCTGATCAACGAGCGCATACGCGAGGAGATTCGCGGTGGCGCTACGCCGCAGGCGGCGATCGCGGCTGGCTACGAGCGCGCCTGGGGCACCATCCTCGATTCGAACATTACGACTTTGATCGCCGGTCTCTCCCTGCTGATCTTTGGCCAGGGTCCGGTGCGCGGATTCGCCGTGGTCCACTGCCTCGGGATACTGACCTCTATGTTCTCCGCGGTAACCGTATCCCGCGGACTCGTGAACCTGGTCTACGGCCATCGCCGGCGCGTGGCACGGCTATCGATCGGCAACACGGTCTGGAAGTAGCCAACAGGAAATCTAGGCAGGCAAACCATGGAGTTTTTCAAGATTCGCCGCGTCATACCATTCATGCGGTATGCGCTCATCTTCAATATCGTCTCTGCCCTTACTTTTCTGGCCGCTGTATTCTTTTTGTTCAGCAAGGGACTCAACTTTTCCGTCGAATTCACCGGCGGAACTTTGATCGAGGTGAACTACAAGCAGACGGCGGACGTCGAGAAGGTCAGGCGGGCGCTGGAAGCCGCGAGTTACAAGGTGGAAGTTCAGACGTTCGGTTCCTCGCGCGATATCCTGATTCGCATGCCGCTGGAAAAGGGCCAGTCGAGCGCGGATCTGTCACAGAAAGTGGGCGCCCTGCTCAGGGGTCAGGACCAGGGCGTGGAAATCCGTCGGGTCGAATTCGTCGGCCCCCAGGTCGGTGACGAACTCGCGCAGTACGGTGCGCTTGCCCTGCTGGTGACCGCGATCGGCATAGTGCTCTATCTCTGGCTGCGCTTTGAGTGGCGCTTCGGGCTGTCGGCGATCATCGCCAACCTGCACGACGTGGTGATCATTCTGGGCTGCTTCGCACTATTCCAGTGGGAATTCTCGCTTCCTGTACTCGCGGCAGTACTAGCCGTGCTCGGCTATTCGGTAAATGAATCGGTAGTGGTGTTCGACAGGGTGCGGGAGAATTTCCGCAAGATGCGCGCCGCCCCAACGGCCGATGTGATCAATGCCTCGATTACGGGCGTAATTTCGCGCACCATCATCACCCATGGGTGCACCCAGATGATGGTCACGACGATGCTGCTGTTCGGCGGGCATGCGCTGCACTATTTCGCGCTTGCGCTGACCATTGGGATCCTGTTCGGAATCTACTCTTCCGTGCTTGTCGCGAGCCCCCTGCTGATGTGGCTTGGCGTTACGCGCACGCAGTTCGTCCAGGTGAAGAAGCGCCCGAAAGATGGGCACGACGGCGCAGTCGTATAGGGTCGTACGCCTTCGCGCCCTTCCTGAACCGAGGGAACCGGCCATGTACCCAGCCCTTCATGGCAGCGCCCTATGTCGCGCCGCACCAGCCGGCAGGCAGCGTGGGACCGGCGAGCCTGCAAATCCGCTCGCCATACCCGGCGAATTCCTTGAGGATTTGTACCACGTTGGAGTAGTCGTCCGTCCAGACGCGCAGCTCCGGATGCTCGGCGACCGGTTCCGCACCGGCCGCCCGGATCTCCTTGCGCGCCAGCGCTTTCGCGTCACGGGACACGAGTATCCAATCGCTCTGTGATTTCGTCTGATCGTCCTCTTCAGGGCGATCGAGGATCTTGACAGTGTGCACGCCCAGGTCTTTGGCTATGCCCGCTACGACCGGCGCCAGATCGAGGAAGCGGTTCGACACGTGGAACACCACGAGCCCATCCGGCTTCAGGTGACGCAGATAGATCGCGAGCGCTTCCCGTGTAATGAGATGCACGGGAATCGCATCGCTGGAAAAAGCATCCACCGCGAGCACGTCCAGATGCTGAGGAGCTTCGCGCTCAAGCTGCAGACGGGCATCTCCGATCACGATTTCAACCGTTGCCGCACTATCCGAAAGATAGCTGAACTCTCTGCGGGCGACTTCGGAGACCCGCGGATCGATATCGTAAAACCGGTACACATCGCCTGCCCGGCCGTAGCTCGCAAGCGTGCCCGTGCCGAGCCCGATGACGCCGATGCGGTTCGGCGTGTCGCGCCGCGAGAGAATCGCCGCGGCGATGCCCGATGTCTCACTGTAGTAGGTCGTTGGCGACCGGCGCAAGCTGCCTTCTACGTATTGCTCGCCATGCATGATAGTGCCGTGAACCAGGCGGCGGACGTGCGTTTCGGCGTCACCGGCGCCGAATTCCTTGACACGCAACACGCCGAAGAAGCCGCGCGACACGTAGCGAATGCCGTCCTGATCCCGCAGCCCGTCGTACGCGGCGCAGGCGCTCACCCCTACCAGCACCAGTATCGCGGCGTAGCGCGCAACGCGCCCAAGTGCCGCGAAGCGCAGCGCCGCAAGGACCGCCAAGCCGACCAGACCCGCCCCCAGTTCGTAGTAGCCGCGCAGCGTGAGCGGGGCAACCACTGCCACGAGCAAACCGCCCAGCGCGCCGCCCGCAGAAAGCGTCAGGTAGAAGCGTGTCAGTTCGTCCGCGCTCGGCCTGAGACGATACAACTCTCCGTGGCAGAACAGGCAGCCCAGAAATAGCCCGGGCAGGAACACGCCGAGCTGAAGGCCCAGGTCGAAGCGGAATTCGGTTTCGATCAGCAGCCAGGCCATGCCCACCAGCCAGAGCAGCACGAGCGGCCAAAGCCATTGCGGCCGATAAAGATTCTTTCCCTCGAAAGCAACGATGAAGCTGAGTAAATAGAGCATAAGTGGCGCGAGCCAGAGGAGCGGGATCGACGCCACATTCTGGGTAAGATGATTCGTTACAGCGAGCAGCAGGACCGAGCCGGTGGCGGCAAGTGCGAGCCACAGCCACGCCGGCGAGCGCGGAGCGCCCACTGCTCGGACCGCGTTGGGCGAGGCTGGCTCAGTCCTTTCCGGTGCTGGGGTGGTCCAGGCAAGCAGCGCGCTGCCCGCCGCGAATAATCCGAAAAGCCACGACCACCCGAGCATCTGCTGTCTGCCGGTCAGGAACGGTTCAACGACAAATGGATAGCCGACCAGCGCAAGCAGCGAGGCAAGATTGGAGACCGCGTAGAGCCGATATGCATCAGCTCGCGGACGCGCGCGCAAGAACCAGACCTGGACCATCGGGCTGGTAGCCGCGAGCAGGAAGTATGGCAGCCCGACGCTCGCGCCGAGGAGCAGCAGGATATGGCTGACCGGCTCCTCGCTGCCCTGAGGCTTCCAGAATTCGCCCGGCACGATGGGCATCGCCGCCAGTGCGACGACCAGTAGCGCGATATGCAGAAATGTCTGGGCACCCGGCTTGAGGCGCGTATCGAGCAGATGCGCGTAACCGTATCCGGCCAGCAGCAACATCTGGAAAAACAGCATGCAGGTCGTCCAGACCGACGCGCTGCCGCCAAACCACGGCAGAATGACCCGCGCAATCAATGGCTGCACCAGGAACAACAGAAACGACGATAAGAAGATCGTGCTCGCGTACAACATGAATTCCCTTGAATTCGCCCGATTCCCGCTCCCTTGGGGGCGGATCCGCGGCTAGACCCGTCGGGCAAGCTCCGCGGCGAGTCCGGTGTAACGCTCGGGTGTCAGCGCGAGTAGTTGTTTCTTGGCTGCAGCCGGTATGGGGAGTTTTTCGATAAATGCGGCGAGCCTCCTGCGATCCAGATCCTTGCCTCGCGTAAGTGCTTTCAGCTTTTCGTAGGCGTCGGGCACCCCGTGACGGCGCATGACCTGCTGGATCGGCTCGGCGAGAACGCCCCAATTCGCATCCAGGTCAGCCGCCATGCGCTCGGGATCGGCATCAACTTTTTCCAAGCCGCGCAGGCAGGCGTTGTACGCAAGCATGCTGTGCCCCAGGGCAACGCCGGCGTTGCGCAGCGCGGTCGAGTCCGACAGGTCGCGCTGCCAGCGCGACACCGGCAACTTTTCAGACAGATGCCGTAACAGTGCGTTCGCCACGCCGATATTCCCCTCCGAATTCTCGAAATCAATCGGATTTACCTTGTGCGGCATGGTGGAGGAACCCACTTCGCCTGCTTTAAGCCTCTGCCGCAAGTAGCCCAGCGATATGTAGCCCCAGAGATCTCGGTCCAGATCGAGCAATATGCTATTGGTCCCCGCGTAAGCATCGAATAGCTCTGCGTAGCAATCGTGCGGTTCGATCTGCGTGGTGTAAGGATTGAAGTCAAGTCCAAAAGTCTCAATGAAGCGCCTCGCAAAGCGCTGCCAGTCAATGCGCGGATAGGCGGTAGCGTGGGCGCTGTAGTTGCCGACTGCTCCATTGATCTTTCCGAAAAGAGCAACGCCTGCGATTCTCGAGCCGCCGCGGCGCAACCGGTGCACCACATTCGCGAGTTCCTTTCCCAGCGTGGTCGGCGACGCCGGTTGACCGTGGGTGCGCGAAAGCATCGGCAGCGTTGCATGCCGATGCGCCAGCGCACGAAGCGCGGAAATCAATGCATCGAGCTGCGGCAGCATGACTTGGTACCGGGATTCGTGCAGCATCAACGCATACGCAAGGTTGTTGATGTCTTCCGAAGTGCAAGCGAAATGCACGAACTCGAGCGAACTCTGCACCTCGCGGTTGTTTGCGAGCTTGGCCTTCAGCCAGTACTCCAATGCCTTGACGTCGTGATTGGTCTCGGCCTCGATGTTCTTGATGTGCTCCGCGTCACGCTCGGAAAAATTCTCGACCAAATCGGCAAGCTCGGAGCGCGTGGCGCGAGAGAATCGGCGCAATTCCCGGATAGCCGGCTCGGCCGCGAGCGCGCAGAGCCAGGCCAGTTCGATCCGGAGCCGATTCCGGATAAGCGCCTCTTCGCTGAAGTAGCTGCGCAGCGGATTGAGTGCTTTTGCGTATCTGCCGTCAAGTGGAGACAGCGCGGCGAGCGGCGAAGGCATTGAACGGGATCACATTTTTTGAGGGCTGAATTATAGATGCACGGGCAGCGGGTAACTTCTCGGCCGCGCGCGGACCGCTCACTTATAATTTCCGGCCGATTTCCAGCCAGGCAACGCATTGCGCATGAAACTTTTCTACTCCCCAGCCAGCCCCTATGCGCGAAAGGTTCGCGTGGTCCTTGCAGAGAAAAGGATCGATTGCGAACTTGTGCTTATCTCACCTCCCTACCCTATCGCGGAGCATAATCCGCTCGGCAAGGTGCCTACCCTGCTGCTGGACGACGGCAGTTCGCTGTATGATTCCCGTGTGATTGTCGATTTTCTGGATAACGTTTCACCCATCGCGCGTCTGATCCCGGACGACCACCGCGACCGCGCCGCGGTGCGGCGTTGGGAGGCGCTGGCCGACGGCGTGCTGGATGCGGCCCTGCTCGTGCGCCAGGAATCGCAGCGCCCTGCCACCGGCGACGGCGAGGAATGGATCAGGCGGCAAATGGACAAGATCGAGCGCGGGCTCACGGTTATTTCGGATGACATGAGCGTTCGCCAGTGGTGCCACGGCGAACGCTACTCCCTCGCGGACATTGCACTCGGTTGCTGCCTGGGATATCTGGATTTTCGCCGGCCCGGCGGGACTGACTGGCGGGCGCGTTGGCCAGGCCTGGCCCCTTACCATGACCGCCTGCTCGAGCGTCCCGCGTTCGGCGAAACAGTTCCGCGCTAGCGCGGTTATGCTTCGGCGCCGCTGATCACCGCACCCCCGAGACACACCTCGTCCTGGTACAGCACCACCGACTGGCCCGGGGTCACCGCGCGCTGCGGCCGATCGAAAGCCACCGCTATTCCGGCATCCGCCGCGGGCTTCAGCATGCAGGCCGCGTCCGCCTGCCGGTAGCGCGTCTTGGCCCCATAGCGCGCCGGCACAGGCGCCGCGCCGCTCACCCAGCTTGGATCATCGGCCGCAAGCGAAGCGTGCAGCAGCAGCGGATGATCGTGCCCCTGCACCACGCGCAACGCGTTGCGCGCCATGTCCTTGCCCGCCACGTACCATGCCGCGCCGGCGCCATCCCGGCTTCCGCCCAGTCCGATCCCCTTGCGCTGGCCGATGGTGTAGAACGCGAGCCCGATGTGCTCACCAACCTTGCGTCCGCGCTCATCCAGCATCGGACCGGGGTCGCGCGGCAGATATCGATCCAGGAAGGCGCGGAACGGTCGCTCCCCGATGAAGCAGATGCCCGTCGAATCCTTGCGCGCGTGGTTGGGCAATCCAGCCTGCTGCGCGATCCGCCTGACCTCGGACTTGGCAAGATGGCCCACCGGAAACAGGACCCGGGAGAGCTGCGACTGATTCAGCCGATGCAGGAAGTAGCTCTGGTCCTTCAGGGAATCTGCGCCGCGCAATAGTTCGAACAGACCGGAATGCTCCCGGACCCGCGCATAGTGGCCGGTCGCGATGCGGCGCGCACCCAGCCGCAGGGCATGGTCAAGAAAGGCCTTGAACTTGATTTCCGCGTTGCACAACACATCCGGGTTCGGCGTGCGCCCGGCGCGGTGCTCGCGCAGGAACTCGGCAAACACGCGTTCACGGTACTCGGACGCAAAGTTGACCGCTTCCAGCTCGATGTCGATCGCGTCCGCGGCGGCAGCGGCCGCAATCAGGTCCTCGCGGGTGGAACAATACTCGTCGTCGTCATCGTCTTCCCAGTTCTTCATGAACAGACCGACCACGTCGTAGCCGGCGCGCTTCAGGAGCAACGCCGCGACGGAGGAATCGACTCCGCCTGAAAGACCCACGACGACCTTTTCGCCCACGCTCTGGCCACTTCTGACAAATACCAACTGCAATTGTAGCGACTGGCGCCGCCCGGCAATAGCCAGTAAGTAACGTATATGTTACTATTAAGTCGGTTTCAAGGCGGGCTCTTCGTCCGTCTGCGCTCGCGCCAGCGCACTTACCGCTATCATCACGACATGCTCCTAAACTGCGTCGCCTACCAAAATGGCGAAAAACTCGCCGACATCGACAAGCGCCAGATTCACGAATACGTGACGCGGCCCGATTGCTTCGTCTGGGTGGCGCTGCGCGATGCGACAAACGACGAGATCACTGAAATGCAGGAAGAATTCGACCTGCATCCGCTTGCGGTGGAAGACGCGCATCACGGCCACCAGCGGCCGAAGGTCGAGGAATACGGAGACTCGCTGTTCGCGGTCCTGAAAATGGCGGAACTTTCCGGTGAAGAGATGCGGGTTGGCGAAGTGGACGTGTTCGTCGGCCGGAACTACGTGCTGAGCATCCGCAACAACTCCGAGCAGGGCTTCCTCGGGGTGCGGGCGCGCTGCGAGCGCGAGCCGGAGCTTCTGCGCCACGGCTCTGGCTACGTGCTGTATGCGCTGATGGACGCGGTTGTGGACCGCTATTTCCCGCTGCTGGATGCGCTGGAGACGCGCCTGGAAGCGCTCGAACACCGGATCTTCTCCGGCGATTCACCGCGCGCCAACGTCGAGGCGCTTTATTACGTGAAGCAGGAACTGACCGAACTCAAGCATATAACGGCCCCGCTGCTCGAATCGGTCGGCAGGCTGCATGGCGGCCGCGTACCGCAGGTCTGCGCGGGATTGGGAGAGTACTTCCGCGACGTGAACGACCACCTGGTACGGCTCAACTACAGCATCGATTCGGCGCGCGACACCGTGACCACCGCCATCCAGGTGAACCTCACCATGATCACGCTCGGCGAGAGCGAGGTCACCAAGCGGCTGGCGGCCTACGCAGCGCTGGTCGCGGTGCCGACGCTGATCGCCGGTATCTACGGCATGAATTTCGAGCAAATGCCGGAACTGAGGTGGATCTTCGGCTACCCGCTTGCCCTCTCCGTCATGGCGGGGATCGACTTCTACCTGTTCTACCGTTTCCGCAAGGCGAAATGGCTCTGAGACGAAACAGGGCTCCGCACCGTTTCAAATCCCCGGCCATCCCAGATGCCTGTTCGAGTGCAGGCGCACCAACCATCGTGCCTGGAAATAGTGGCCCCGGTCCCCTCCGCTAGAATGGCGTTATGGCGACCCGAACCAGAAACGCCGCGGGGCGCACCCGGCGCGGCAGCGAATTCTTCAGCCTGTATTCGCACGGCTTTGCCCGTGTCGCGGTGGCCACGCCGGCCCTGCGCGTTGCTGACCCGCAGTTCAACCTGCGCGGCACGCTCACCCTGGCACGCGCGGCGGCGCGCGAAAAGGCGATCCTCGTGGTGTTTCCGGAGCTTGGCCTCTCGGGCTATAGCTGCGACGACCTGTTCCACCAAAGCGCCCTGATCGGGGGCACGGAGCAGGCGCTGCGGCAGCTGCTGGCGCAGACCCGCGCACTTCCGCTGGTTCTGGTGGTGGGGCTCGCGGTACAGGTGGCCGGCCCGCTTTACAACTGTGCGGCCGTGCTCTGCCGGGGCAGGCTGCTCGGTGTCGTGCCCAAGAGCTATTTGCCCAACTATCGTGAGTTCTACGAGGGGCGTCAGTTCAGCGCCGCGGATTCCTGCCCGCAGACGGAAGTTTCCCTGGCTGGGCAACGCGCGCCTTTCGGGACCGACCTGCTGTTTCGCCTGCGCGAGCTGCCCGCGTTCACGCTGTTCGGCGAGATCTGCGAGGATCTCTGGGTACCCGCACCACCGTCTTCATTCGCGGCCCTTGCGGGCGCGACAGTGGTGGCGAACCTCTCGGCAAGCAATATCACCATCGGAAAAGCGCAATACCGGACTCAACTTGCGGAAAGCCAGTCTGCGCGCTGCCTTGCCGCCTATCTGTACAGCGCATCAGGACGCGGGGAATCGACGACCGATCTGGCCTGGGACGGCCACGGCCTGATTTGCGAGAACGGCGCCCTGCTCGCGCAATCAGAGCGCTTTGCCGACTCGCCCCGACTGACCTTTGCCGACATCGATCTCGACCGGCTGCTGGCCGATCGCATGCGGCAAAACACCTTCGCGGCCAACGCGCGGCGTCACGCCGCCGAAGTGGCGCGCTTTCGCGGCATCGAATTTTCGCTCCGGGTGCCCGCCGGCAGAGTGCCGCTGAAGCGCGCGATCGAGCGCTTCCCGTACGTACCGCGCGATACCGAAACCCGCGGCGCACGCTGCGAGGAGGTGTATCGGATTCAGGTCCAGGGCCTCGCCGCGCGCATGCGCGCAAGCGGCACACAAAGGCTGGTGATCGGGGTGTCCGGAGGACTGGATTCGACCCAGGCGCTCCTCGTCTGCGCGCGCGTCATGGACCATCTTGGACTACCGCGCAAGAACATCCTCGCCTACACCATGCCCGGCTTTGCCACCAGCGCGCGCACCCGCATCCAGGCGCGCTCCCTGATGGCTGCGCTCGGTGTCACGGGACAGGAGATCGACATTCGTCCCTCCTGCATGCAGATGCTGAAGGATATCGGCCATCCCTTTGCACAGGGACGCAGTCTGTACGACATCGCGTTCGAGAATGTGCAGGCAGGTGAGCGCACCAGCCACCTTTTTCGCCTCGCCAACCGGCATGGCGCCATGGTCGTCGGAACCGGAGATCTGTCGGAGCTTGCGCTCGGCTGGTGCACCTACGGCGTGGGCGATCACATGTCGCACTACAACGTCAATTCGAGCGTGCCGAAAACGCTGATCAAGGATCTGATCGGCTGGGTGGCCGCGGCGGGAAATTTCGGGAAAGGTGCCTCCGCCACCCTGCATAGAATACTCGCCACCGGAATCAGCCCGGAGCTGATCCCGGCCGATGGCAGGAGCAATGCGGAGCAATTGAGCGAAGCCACGGTCGGTCCCTACGAGCTGCAGGATTTCAACCTCTACTACACGCTGCGCTTTGGCTATGCGCCGGCCAAGGTCGCGTTCCTCGCCTGGCACGCCTGGCACGACAAATACACGCTGGCGCAGATCAAAAAATGGCTGGGCGTGTTTCTGCTGCGGTTCATCCAGCTCAGCCAGTACAAGCGCAGCGCGCTGCCGAATGGCCCTAAGGTCGGATCGGGCGGCTCGCTCTCGCCGCGCGGCGACTGGCGTGCGCCGTCCGACGCCAGGGCCGCCGCGTGGCTGGCCGACCTGGAACGGGTGCCGAACCGGGATTGAGGTCTTCACTTCGATTTCCGCAGCGCCCCGTTCGCGAGCATGCGCGCGAGATCGTCCGCGATGCGATCTCGGATAGCCGGGTGCATCGATTCGCCGCCAACCGCCGGGCGTTCGCTCTGGCAGCGCTACCTGGGGCTCTAGGCGGAGCCCGCCGCTAGGTAACGACGCGCCAGACACGTCTCCCGATCGCCCATCCTGAGGCGCCGACCAGGGCCGCGGTCACGAATATCACGCCCGGCAGGCCGAGTATCACGACCGACGCGCCGAATACAGGCGGGCTGCCCACCCGGATTGCGGCATTCGCCGTCATGCGCAGGCCGATCGCCGCGCCGGCGCGTTCCCGCGGAACGCCCTTGTACAGCAGAAGGAGCACGAGTGGCCCGCCGAACGCCATGCCCAGCCCCTGTACCAGGGACACGCCGACCAGCGTGGCGGCGCTGTGAAATGCCGGCATCAGGACGAAGGCAAACGCCGACAGCGCGAGGGCGAGCGAAAGTATTCTTTCCTCGCCGAAGCGCCTGACGACAGGAGGCAGGATGACGCGCGCCGCGAGCGAGGCGACGTATGCGCTCGAGATCACGAACCCGATCGCCGCGGCCGACAAGCCGATCGCATGGCCATGCAGGGTCAGGAAGAACGGAAACAGTTCCATGGCGAGTTGCACCGCGCCGCTGATCAGCAGCAGGCGCGTCAGCCCGCGGCCGATGTTTTCCGGCGCCGGCCCCCGGCTGGTCGCCGGCATGCCGCGCAACGCGCGCGCCAGCAGGCCGCCTCCGATCAGCAGCAGCGTGCCGATCAACAGCGCGAAGGGCAGCAGCACGACGATCGCGCGCGCGTGTCCGAGGTGTTCGATCGCATAGCCGGCGAGCAGCGGCCCGCTCACGCCGGCAAGCGAATTGATCATCGCCTGGTTGCTGAAATTGCGCGTCAGGGTTTCCGGCTTGCTGAGCATCCCGACCGCGCGCTGCATGAGCACCACCGTGAACGCGGACCAGATACCGCAAAGCACCGCGGCGCCGTAGAGCGCCGGCATACCGGGTGCGAGCCATGCGATGGCCAGGCCCGCGCTGCCGCAAAGCAGGCCGAAGGCGAACAGGCCGCACGTGCCCAGGCGGTCCGCCATGAGGCCGATGACGAACGACAGCAGCAGCGCCGGCGCCTGATTGACCGCCGCAAGCGCGCCGACCTCGAATGCACTCGCCCCCAGCTCAAGCGCGAACAGCGAGAATATGGTGCGCGCCGACAACAGCACCGTGAAGGACAGGTACTGGATACAAAGAACGAAGGAAACCTGCATCATCATGCTCCGCGGTCCCGATTCGCCAGTTTTTCGGCGCGGCCGCGCCAGCCGATCAGCGCCGCGACCGAGCCGACAAGGGTCCCGGTGACAAGAAACAGCACCGGGATACCCGCGGCGGCGGCCAGGCCGCCGAACAAGGGCGGCGCCACGAGGCGCAACAGGCCGTTGCCGCTGGCGCGCAGCCCCAGCGCGATGCCCTCGCGTCCCGGCGGCGATTCGCGGTACATCAGCATCGTGGTGATCGGTTGCCCGAACGCGGTGCCGATGCCGAACGCGAACGACACCAGCGCGAGGCCCGGCGCACTAGTGAATAACGGCACGACGGCCACCGCAACTGCGCTCAAGCCTAGCCCCCAGGCCAGCAGAGGCTCCTCGCCGAGGTGTTTGATCAGCACCTGAAGCCACAAACGCACCGCAAACGCCGCCGCGTGAGACGCGGCCACCACCACTCCGATGGCTGAACCGCTCAGGCCGACCGCGTGGCCGTGCAGCGGCACATAGAACGGATAGAGATCGCCGGCGAGCTGCACCGTTCCGCTCAATGTGAGCACCCACCACAGGCGACGATCGGCCAGCAATTCTCCGAACCTGCCTGGCGCTGCTTTGCGCTGCTTTTCCTTGCCGGCGAGGGGCCGTGCGAACAGTCCGAGCAGCAACGACACAAGCGCGAGCGGCACCAGTACCAGGCAGGCCAGCCGATAGCCCACCTGGTCGATCGCAAAGCCGGCGAGCGGCGCGCCGAGCATCCAGCAGCATGAGGCGACAAGCGAGAAGTTAGCGAAATTACGCGCCAGGGTTCCCGGGGTACTGATACTGCCCGTCAGGCTTTGCGTCATGACCAGGTTGCTTACCCCCCAGATGCCGCACAGCGCCATCCCCGCGAACAGCCCGGGCAGCGTCGGGAAAAAGTAAGGGAGCGCCAGGCCGATCGCACCGAGCGCGCTGCCTATCGCGAGCGGCCAGCGCGCGCCGAATCGATCGCCCAGTCCGCCAATCGGCATCGCGATGACGAACGAGAGCGCCTGGTAGGTAGCGGCCAGCAAACCGACCTGGAACGCACTTGCGCCAAGAGAGAGCGCATATAAGGAAAACAGTATCCGAACGCCGACCAGCGCGATCAGGCAGGCCGCCGTGAGCGCCATGACGTACAGCATGCCGTGGCGTGGGAACACCCCGCTATGCCCGGCGCGCGCGCCGGCGCGACTTCCAGCCGTTCGCAGCGGCTACCGCGCCGATCAGCGCACCGGTGGAGGCGAACATCGCGGTCAGACCGGCCAGCGTGGCGACGGCGCCGAACAATCCGGGGGCGAGCGCCCGCATCACCCCGGTCACCATGATTCGTACCCCGATGGCCTCGGCGACACGGCCCGGCGGAGAACTGCGGAACATCATCGAGGTTGTGATGGGATGTCCGACCGCATTGCCGGCGCCGAACAGCAGCGATACCAGCACCAGGACAAGCGTGCTCGCGAACAGCGGCACCAGGGCGAAGCCGAGCGCGCACAGGAGCAGGGACAGGGTGAGCAGCCGCTCTTCCCCAAGGCGCGCGATCAGCGGCGGAATCAGCACGCGGGCCGCGAAACTCGCCGCCGCGGCACTCGCGACCACCGCCCCGATCGTGCCTGCGGACAGACCCGCCGCATGGCCGTAAATCGGCAGATAGAACGGATAGAGGTCGGCGCACAATTGGACCATGCCGCTCAGTACGAGCAGCCACCACAGGCCGCGCTCGCGAAGCAGATTGCCGCGCTGCGCCTTTGCGACGCCGGATGCTCGCCCGGGTGGCAGTAGGCGCCAGTGAAACGCGAGCCAGCCGAGCGTAGCGAGCAGAAACGGCGTGAACGTCAGCCACGCCAGTTCGTGGCCCAGCCCGTCGATTGCGGCGCCCGCAATCAACGGGCCGCCAAACATTGCCACCGAGCCGAACATGCCCAGGTTCGCGTAGCTGCGTGTCACAGACTCAGGCGCGCTCAACTGGCCAACCAGGCTCTGCGTCAGAACGATCAGCATTACCGCCCACAGACCGAGCAGCGCGGCCGCGGCAAACAGCCCTGGCAGCCCCGGAACCCAGTAGGGCGCCAGCAAGCCCGCGATTCCGCCGAGCATGCCCAGCAGGAGCAGGCCGCGAGACCCGTGCCGGTCCGCATATGCCCCGACGGAAATGGACAGCAGCATCGTGCACAGCTGATTGACCATCGCGAGCAGACCCGCCTGGAACGGGCTCGCACCGAGCGCCAACGCATGCAGCACCAACGCGACGCGCGCCGCCACCAGAGGGAAGAACCCGCAGCAATTCATCGCGATCAATGACGAGACGCGCATACTGGCCGGTCGAAGAGCGGGCATTGCGGGAGATCTGATTTCCGGCGCGCCCGCGGAGCCGGCCGCTGGCGAGCAGGATGTCAGGCGGAGAAAGCGCGCCAGGCCCCGCGGCGCGGCGCGCTTTCCGGCTAAGCGAGGCGTTGCTGGGAACTAGCCGAGGTTCTCGCGGAAGAATGCGAGCGTGCGTTCGCGCGCGAGCTTGGCGCTCTCAGCGTGGTAGGAAGGCCGCTGGTCGCAGTTGAAGCCGTGATTCGCGCCCGCATAGAAAAACCCCTTCGTCTGCGGATGCGCGGCCAGCATCTGCTTGCCGATTTCCGGAGACGGGTTCTGGTCCAGTTCGCCGAAATGGAACAACAGCGGGCACTTCGGCTTCTCGGCAATGAAATTCTGTACGAAGCCGGCGTAGTAGGACACCGCCGCGCTCAGGCCCGCGACCTTGGCGGAGGCGAGAAAAGTCACCGTGCCGCCGCGGCAGTAGCCGACAATGCCGACCTTGCCGGCGGACTTGACGCGCTCGACCGCCGCCGTCACATCCAGCATGACGCCGTCCCAGGTCAGCTTCTGCATCAGCGCGATGCCGGCCTGGATCTCGGGCTGCGTGTAGCCCGACTCGTAATTGCGCTGCGCGCGGTCGAATTCCGCCGGCGCAATCGACAGGTAGCCATCGGCGGAAAAACCGTCGACGACCGACCTGATATGGCTGTTCACGCCGAAGATCTCCTGCATGACCACTACCGCGCCGCGCGCCTTGCCGGCAGGCTCGGCGAGATAGGCGCCAAGCTTAAATCCGTCGGATGCGGTGAGTTCAATCGTCTTGCCCATGTCATTCTCCTAATCGATGTTGTCGCGATCTGTGCGGCGGCGGCCTGCTGATGGCGCCGCAGCGACCTCGGATATTAGCTGAAAGCCCATCCGTTTCGAGCTATCCGAGCGGACCGCATGCGAAACGACCACGCGCCGGGAGACTGGGTCCGGGTCCGGGCGGCCCGGGATGCTTAGCCCTTATATGGTAACATATATGTTACTATATTTCCATTTTTGCGCCCGCAGGCTGCCTGGCAGATAGAGCGGGTGCGCGGGCTCGCCGGTTGCGTTCAGACGCAACGCATGCAGTGCGACGCCCGCATCCGCGAGCAATCGCCGCACCGCGCCCGAGCGTTCGGCGTGCTGCGCATGATTGCCCCAGGCGCACACCACGAGGTCCGCTTGGCGCGCGGCACACAGGATCGCACGGTCATTGTCTCGCCCGACCGGGTCCGCTACTTTCTTGAGCGCGGACGGATCGGTGGCGCGCCAGCCGAACACATTGGTCACGATCAGCGCGCCGCAGCCCCAGCGCTCGCTATAGCGCCGCGCCCGCGTACAGGTCGGATCCAGCACCCGCTCATCCGCGGTACTCGGGTTGAGCATCAGAAAATTGGCCACGGGCCGCGCCGGATCCCAGCGCCGCCACAGCAAATAGCGCCAGCGGCGGCAACTCGAGAACTGCGCGCCGGCGTCGCTGCTGATCAGGCTTGCGTCAGATGGCATTGAAGCGCCGAGGGATACGGGACCGGATTTTAATTCGGGCAGGCGCGCCGGGGGCGTGCCTGCCTTCTTCATTGCGGGTACCCCTTCTCCGCGTCGAGCTGGCGCTCGACCGCCGCAAGCAGCGACCCGGCCGAATCGGCGTCGCCAAACAGACTTCCGTCGTCCACGGCGACGCTGCTCCTGACCGCGTTGCGCCCCTCCGGCCGCAGAGAAATTCTGGCGTGCCGCGCGCCGCAAGCCTGGCCGGAATGGCACACCTCTTGCATCGCGCCAATTGGTATCGGGAAAGGATGCGCGTCATAGCAACACTTCGTTACTCATACTTACTCATTTTTACTCATTCGCCTCGCCGCATCGCATCGACGCGCGTTATATGTAATGCCGTGAGCAACTCCCTGCAAAGGAGGTCCCTATGATATTCGCCCGGAAAATACCCGCACGGCACTCATGCACTGTACTGCCTGATCCTTGTCTGCGCTGCAGCGATTGCGCCGGCGCGACACGCCTGAATCTGTCGTCTCCTGGCGACGCAACAAATGCTCGACGAATCAAGTCATTCAGTCCGAGCCGGCGCGCGAGTGACGCCGCCAAACGACAGACGCACAATGCGCAGCGGTGCACGCTCAGGGTGTTCGGCCGTTTGCGCGCCCCGGCCCGGTTCTTGCATCTATCCGGCATGCGTCCACTAACAAGGAAGGTCTATGTGGAATAAGTCTCGCCGCACATCTATTGCGCTGACCATATCGATTGCGGCGTGCGTCCTGCTTTCTGGCTGCGAGGGACTCGCGCTCACCGCCGCCGGCGTCGGCGGCTCGGCGGCGGTGTCGCATACGCTGAACGGCATTACCTACCGCACATTCACTGCGCCCTTGGCGCGGGTGAAAGGCGCCTCCATGGCCGCCCTTGACCGTATGGCGATGAAGGGCAAGTCCTCGGAGAAGACGGAACACGGCGAACTCATCAGGGCTCGCGCGGCAGGGCGGGAGATCGAGATTGAACTCGAATCGATTTCCGCAAACACCACGCGCATGAAGGTCGTGGCGCGAAACGGCGGAGTGTTCTACGACAGCTCCACCGCAACCGAGATCATCTTGCAGACCGAGCGGCAGCTCGGCAACGCCTGAACGGGGAGGCCCAATGCGATTAGTTCTGCATCTTCCGACTTTTCTCATGCTGGCTTTCGCGGTTGCAGGCATCGCACTGGCCGGTGACGCGGTTGACGACTTCCGCTTCCAGAGCTTCACGGCGTTTGCCGGGTCGGAGTCGAATCTCCAGAGCCTGGTTGCAGGGCTGCGCGGCGGTAAGGCCATTACATTGGCCGCGGACGCTGAATCAAGCAGCCCGGAAACCACGACCTTCGCCCCGCCGACCAAACCGATGGGATACGGCAATGTGCGGCATGCACTGAGCCTCGCGCAGGCCGAACTGGCGGCCGCCGGCATCTCGAACCCGACGCCCCTGCAGATCGAGGCCGCGCTTATGGGCGGCACGCTCATAGGAGGAGATGGAAAATCAGTCGTCCTGCAAGGAGTGGTCCAGTTGCGTAGCCAGGGCATGGGCTGGGGGCAGATCCGCCAGGCCCTGGGCCTGGCTCCGCAAACTTTCTCGCTGTCCGCGCGCGCCGGAGCAGGAATCACCACCGCCGACGGTCGTGCGCCAAGTCTGGCGGCGTATTCGCGAACCGGCGCTGGCGTTGGGCGCCGGAGTGGGCCGGGACGGCCGGCGGTCATGGCGCGCGGCCGATCGACACTTGCCAGTGTTGCCGAAACGGCTGCCGCCAGGCCTGGCGGATCGAACACGGTACATAGCAACGGGCGCCACGGTGCACGCTAGGTCCGGCATGGTTTGCAGGCCGTTTCGCCGAGGCGCTGCAATGAGTTTTTCATCGTCCACAAGTAAGCAACAACAAGTAAGCAACAAGCAACGGAGGAGCATCTCATGGAAACGCAAAGAACCAGAATCCATCCCCTGATCGCCGGTGCTGCAGTGGCGGTCATAATCGTGTCGCTCGTGGGTGCGGCGGCGATAACTGGACACTTGCCCGGTTCAACCGCGGCAAGAACTCCCGAATCCCCGATCCCCGCTGCGGCAAAACCAACAGCAGCCTACGCGCCGGCCAAGCCCGCGGCGGTGCGGGAGACTCCTGCGCGCCCCGTCCATAGGGATTCCGTCACGTCTGCCAGAGCCGGCGCCGAAACGGCGCGGCATCCTGTGTGCAATGAATGCGGCGTGGTGCTTGATGTCAGGGAAGTCACGGTGAAAGGAAAAGGCACCGGGTTAGGTGCGGTTGCCGGAGGCCTCGCCGGCGTCCTGGTCGGGAGTCAGATCGGCGACGGGCGCGGCAAGGTGCTTGCCGAAGTCGCGGGCGCGGCCGGCGGCGCCTATGCCGGCCATCAGATCGAAAAGAACGCGCGCAGCGAGAAGCAATATCGCGTATCGGTAAAGATGACTGACGGGTCGGTCAGGGAAATTTCATCATCCACGCCGCTCGCCTGGCGCAACGGCGATCGGGTACGGGTGGTCAACAACAGCCTCGAGCCTGCAACCTGATGCGGCTTGCCTTCCCTTTCCATCAGGGCGGCGTTGGCGCAGAGCGGCACACTCCTCCCCCCTGCCGCAATCGTCACGCCGACCCTGTCCCTACGCGCAGTCGATTGGCTCATTCGGCTGCTCGCTCTTCTTTCACGTTCAGAAGCGAGTTCGAGCAGATCGCCCGCCCGTCGGGAATCGAAGGTCTGATCAGGCGCCTCGCCGAGAAGAACCAACCTGCCGCGTTGAAGTAGTTGTGCGCTAAGCCCTGCGCGCCTTCCCGGTGCGAGAGCGAAGGCAGTCTTTCGCACGCACCTGGGAAATAATACTCGCCTGGTTGCCGCATTTAACGTACAATACGCCCCTCTTTAAGCTGCATCCTCGTCTCCGACCCCTCGCAGTACCAGTCGAGCACTTTCGATCGGCACGCTTGTTTTTTGGTTGGCGCCGATAACTCGAAAGGAACTCATGAGCTTCGATACGCTCGGGCTGGACCCGTCTTTGGTTGCAACGCTCGCCGCACTTGGTTACCAGGCACCCAGCCCGGTACAGCTGGCGGCTATCCCCGCCGCGCTTTCCGGCGCCGATCTGCTGGTGTCATCGCAGACCGGCAGCGGCAAGACCGCCGCATTCATGCTGCCTTCCCTGCAGCGCATACTTTCACAGCCGCGCCGCGCGCCCGAGACACCGTCTAGCGGGCGTCGCCAACGTGCTTTCAGTCCCCGTGTTCTGGTGCTCGCGCCGACACGCGAGCTCGCGCTGCAGGTGCAGAAGGCCACGCACGGCTACGGCCAGGGCCAGCGCCTGCGCACCGCCTGCCTGGTTGGCGGCATGCCCTACGGCCCGCAACTGAAGCAGCTCAGCCGCCCGCTGGATATCGTTATCGCGACGCCCGGCCGGCTCAAGGATCATCTCGCGCGCGGCTCGCTCGACCTGTCACAGGTGGAAGTCCTGGTACTGGATGAAGCCGACCGGATGCTCGACATGGGTTTCCAGGAGGACATCGACCACATCGTCGGCCTGATTCCGCCCGCGCGCCAGACCATGCTGTTTTCCGCGACGCTGGAAGGCATCGTCGGCAAACTCGCGCAGCGCGTGACGCAATCGCCGCGGCGCATCGATATTGCGCCGGAGGTGAAGAAGGAGGCGATGATCGAACAGCATGCCCTGTTCGCCGACAACTTCGCACACAAGACCAAGCTGCTGGACGCGCTGCTGAAAGACGAGGATGTGCTGCAGGCGCTCATCTTCACCGCTACCAAGCGATCCGCAGAGGACTTGTCCGATTCATTGCAGTCGCAGGGCCACGCGGCGGGCGCGCTGCACGGCGACATGCACCAGCGCGAACGCAACTTCACCTTGCAGCGTCTGCGCGACGGCAACATGCGCATGCTGGTCGCGACCGATGTCGCGGCGCGCGGCATCGACGTGCCGGGCATCACCCACGTCATCAACTTCGATGCGCCGCGCCAGGCCGAAGATTACGTGCACCGCATCGGCCGCACGGGTCGCGCCGGCAGGGCTGGTGTAGCAGTCACGCTGATCGGCCAGGCAGACCGCGGCCTGATGCGCTCCATCGAGCGCTACACGGGCAGCTCGATCAAGATTTCCGTGATTCCCGGCCTGGAGCCGAGCGCCCGTACCGAGAACCGCCCGCCGCAGCGCAAGAGCGGCTACGGCTTCGCGAAGAAACGCGAGGAGTCGCGCGGCGCCAGGCAGGCCGGCTACCGCCGCTAGATCTTCGCTCCCCCAGGGCGGGAGACGTAGAATCTTGCGATGAACTCCCAATCCGCCGCCACACGCACCGACCCCCTTCGCTACCCGTTCGAGACCCATCCGCAGCCCAAGGAGCGCATGGAAGTCGCGCCGGGCGTGTTCTGGCTGCGCATGCCCATGCCGGGGCGGCTCGACCACATCAATGTCTGGCTGCTACGCGATGAAGGCGGCTGGACGATCGTGGACACCGGGCTGAACCGCGACGAAATCAGAGATTGCTGGGAGGCGCTGTTCGCGACCTCGCTCGAAGGCCTGCCGGTCAAGCGGGTGATCTGCACCCATATGCACACCGACCATGCCGGACTCGCGGGCTGGCTGGTGCGGCGCTGGGATGTAGAGCTGTGGATGAGCCGCGCCACGTTTTTCATCGGCCGCGACATGGCCGCCTACGCGCAGGGCGACATGCCGGAGGAGGCGATGCGCTTCTACAAGCGTGCCGGCTTTGCGGACGAGGCGCTGCAGCAGTACCGCGATCGCTTCGGCCTGTTCGGCCTCCTCATGTCGCCGCTGCCGCACGGCTACAGGCGCATCCGCAACGGGGAATATCTGGACATCGGCGGCCGCGAATGGCGCGCGGTGTTCGGCAACGGGCACACCGCGGAACACGTGTGCCTGTACTGCCCGGAGCTGAAACTCATCATCGGCGGCGACCAGCTGCTGCCGCGCATCACGCCGAACGTGAGCGTGAATCCCTCCGAGCCGCATGCCAATCCGCTCAAGGATTGGCTGCGCTCCTGCGTCGAACTGCGCGAACTGCTGCCCGGCAACCTGCTGGTCCTGCCCGCGCACCAGCGCCTGTACTACGGGCTGCACGAAAGGCTCACCGCGCTCATCGAACACCACGAAACCTCGCTCGTAAAACTCTACGAGCTGTGCGAGACCCCGAAGCGCGCGGTGGACGTATTCCCCGCGCTGTTCAAGAACGAGGCCACCGGCTGGGCCTATTTCGCGGCCACCGGGGAGAGCATTGCGCACCTGCATTGCGGTGTGGAGCGGCGCATGCTGACGCAGACGATCGACGACAAGGGCGTGGCCTGGTTCAAGAGATCGTGAGAGGCTGGGTCGTTGTTTATTTCGAGCTTAGTCTCTCTAGAAACGATTTCATCGCCCCCATCCAAAACTGTGGCCGGTCGAGTACTGTCGCCCTCCCCCGATGACCATGCGCGCGGCATCAACATCGGGCCGGGCCCTGAGGTACGCAACGGCCGCATCCAGATCCTGCATTGCGCGCTCCACCCCTGGTAAGGAATACCTCGGCGTACAAGAATACTGCGAGCGGCTCTGACCCGAGCAAACCGTCCAGCTTCTCCGCCTGGGGCGTTGCGATGCCCCTGAAATAGTCGATCCAGACGGACGAATCAACCAGGATCACCCGTCAGTCCTCGTTGCCTGTCGCCCTGCATTAGCGACACCTTCCCGATTGAGGCAAAATTAGGGCTGATTGGAGATACCACGGTATGTCGACAGTGAAGGAAGAACTTACCCGTCTCATTCAGGGGCAGCCAGAAGATAGCTCCCGCGAGGAGATCGTGCGCGAGCTTGCCTTCCACGTCATGGTTGAACGTGGGCTCGCCGACTCAGACGCGAAGCGCACAATCTCGAACGATGAGATGGGGCGGCGTATCCGCTCATGGCAGAAATAACATGGACCGCAGAGTCTGAGCGCTGGCTGCAGGACATCTTCGAGTACATCGCTTTAGGCAACGCCGAGGCTGCTGGTCGAACGATTCAGGGCATCTACGACCGGGGACAGGACTTAGTCGGATTTCCAGAGATCGGTTATCGCTACGTCGCTTCCCCTCGTCACGTACGCATATTGCTGTTCGGGCACTACCGAATCGCGTATCTCGTGAAGGATGACGGGAACGTTGACATCCTTGGCGTATTTCATGGCTCCCTGGACATCACCAGGTATCAACCGTAAATGACACAACAACCCGGCGCAGTCGGACCGCCTCCAGTGCTGCGCGCTTCCGGCGTCCGCTGGCCGGAAACGTTGGGTGCCTTGACCTATGTAACCATAATGGTTACACTTGACGGGTGATACGAAGCTTCAAACACAAAGGATTGCGTCGGCTCTTTCTTGAGGGCCACAAGTCCGGAATTCAACCAGCGCAGGCCAAGCGCTTGAATCTGAGTACACGGCACGGGCGATCTTCGCCTTCGCATCAGATCACGCGTCGCGCGCATCTCCTGCGGATACACATAGGCCTGCGGCAGAAGCCGCGCGCCCTTCAACGCGGACGGCGTTAGCGGTCAAGAGACTGTCGCAGTACACTTGCCGAAATTCGGTCATCCGGGATAGCGATCATGAGCAACGTCGTCGAGGAAATTGAATTAAAGATTCGCTCTCTGAAGCCGGCGGAGAAAACGGAACTTCTTCGCTCGCTTATCGCAGAGCTAGACGGGCCGCCGGACGCCAACGCTGAACGCGCCTGGCTTGAAGTGGCCAAGAGACGACGCCAGGAAATAGTCGAAGGAAAGCTAAAGTCTGTTCCAGGTGACCAGGTATTCAAGAAGGTGCGGTCTCGGCTCAAGCGATGAAGCTTGAGTTTCATCCCGAAGCGGAAACAGAATTCCTTGAGGCAGTTTCACGCTACGAGGCAGAAGTCCCCGGCCTCGGTGAGCGCCTCGATTCTGAAGTACAGAAGGCCGGCACTCTTTTGCTTGAGTACCCTGAAATCGGCTCGCCTCTCGATGACGGGCTTCGCAAGCTTGTTCTGGACCGCTTTCCGTACTACCTCATTTACTTCCTCTATTCCGAAGCCGTTCATATCGTTGCGGTGGCGCATGAAAAGCGTGAACCAGGCTACTGGCTCGAACGAATTTACCGCTAACGCTTTGCTGCTGCGGACGGGCCGCCAGCATCGTGCCGAAGCGGCAATCCGGTGTTCGAACCGCTCCGGAACCTCACGTTTTTTCAGGCGTTTATGATTCATCCAGAGTTCCACACGTTGGTGTGGCCAAACGGAGCGGATTTCGCTCCGGAATACCTGCGCGACAACGTGCGGGTGACGGTCCAATGATGGGATGCATGTGTCGCAATCGATGCCGTCAAATGAGAAGGAGCCCGACGTCGCTGCGGCGACGGTAATCGACGCACTCGCGGCGCTCCAGGTGAACCCCGATACAGGCCTCACGCGCGCTGAGGTGGATAGCCGTCGGCAGGCGCACGGCTACAACGAGGTCATCGAACAAAAAGGCCACCCCGTCCTCATGTTTCTCGGCAAGTTCTGGGGCGTGTCGGCGTGGATGCTCGAACTGATCATGGTTTTGTCTGCCATCCTCGGGAAATACTCGGATATGGCCGTGGTGAGCGCGCTGCTGGTGGTCAACGCCGTGTTGGGGTTCATGCAGGAGCGTCGCGCCGCCGGGGTCGTCGAAACCTTGCGCCGACGCTTGCAGGTCAGTGCGCGGGTGCTGCGCGAGGGGAGCTGGCAGGCCATTCCCGCCCGCGAGCTGGTTCCCGGCGATGTTGTCCGTGTGCGCCCCGGCGACATCATCCCGGCAGACATGAAACTCCTTGCAGGTGCATTGAGCGTCGACCAGTCGGCCCTCACCGGCGAGTCGCAGAATGTCGACAAGGTGCCCGGCGACATGCTCTCGTCGGCGTCCGTCGTTCACCGCGGCGAAGGCAACGGCGTGGTGATGTTGACCGGGACGCAGACCTACTTTGGCCGCACCACGGAACTCGTGCAGCAGGCGCGACCGAAGCTCCACATCGAAGCGGTGGTGGCTAAGGTGGTGCGCTGGCTCTTCCTCATCGTCGGCGCGCTGCTGGCTATGGTGCTCGTGCTGTCCCTGATCCGCGGTACGCCACTCCTTGAGGTGGTTCCACTCATGCTCGTGCTGTTGATGTGCGCGGTGCCGGTCGCCCTGCCGGTCATGTTCACGGTCAGCATGGCCGTCGGGTCGAAGGAGTTGGCGAAGCGCGGCGTGCTGGTCACCCGCCTCAGCGCCGCGGAGGATGCCGCGACGATGGACGTCCTATGCGTGGACAAGACGGGCACGATTACCCTGAATCAATTGGTCGTCACCGGTGTGATCCCTCTCAAACGCGCGACGGAAGCCGATGTGCTGTACGCTGGCGCACTGGCGTCACAGGAAGCCAACCAGGATCCGATTGACTTGGCATTCCTGGCCGCGGCGAAAGCGCATCATGTTTTCGACGGCGTTCCCGCAGACATCCCCATCTCCTTCGCACCGTTTGATGCACAGAACCGGCGGACGGAAGCCGTAGTCGAACAGAATGGGCAGCGGTTGCGCGTGATGAAAGGCGCCGTGCGCACCGTCGCCGAAGCCTGCGGACTCCAGCCCCCGGCGATCGAAGCATTGGAGGCGCGGGTCAGCGAATCGGCACTGAAGGGATATCGGACGCTGGCGGTCGCGCGCGGCCCCGAGACGGGCACCCCCACATTGGTCGGACTGGTGACCTTGTATGATCCGCCGCGACCCGACGCCAGCCAACTCATCGCCACACTCCGTGACCTCGGCGTTTCAGTGAAGATGCTCACCGGCGATGCGCTGGCGGTCGCACGTGAAATCGCACATGGCGTCGGCTTGCCCAACATCCGGCGCGTGGCGGACCTCAAGGCCGCAGCCGCACAGGCCGGCAACGAGTCGGTTGACTTGTTGGCGGGTGCCGATGGTTTCGCTGAAGTGTATCCAGAAGACAAATACATCGTGGTACAGCACCTGCAGGCCGCGGGGCACGTGACCGGCATGACCGGCGACGGCGTCAACGACGCGCCCGCACTGCGCCAGGCCGAAGTAGGCATTGCTATCAGCACCGCGACCGATGTTGCCAAGGGTGCGGCCAGCGTCGTCCTAACCGAACCGGGACTAACCAACATCTTGGCGTTGGTCGAGCAGGGGCGGACGATCTACCAGCGCATTCTGACCTGGATCATCAATAAGATCAGCCGAACCATCCTGAAGGCAGCTTTTGTCGCCATCGCGTTCGTGGTCACCGGCAAGTTCGTCGTCTCCGCCTTCGCGATGCTGCTGCTGGTCTTCATGACCGACTTCGCCAAGATCGCGCTGGCCACCGACCACGTTCGACCATCCCATCAACCGGAGACATGGAACATCGGGGGGATCGTCACCGTGTCCGTGGTGCTGGGCGTCGCGATGGTCGCGGAATCGCTCTTCTTGTTGTGGATAGGTTGGTCGCATTTCGGTTTGGCGACTAACGACAACGCCCTGGATACCTTCAGCTTCCTGACACTGCTCTACATGGCCGTATTTTCAATCATGTCCGCGCGGGAGCGCCGCTGGTTCTGGACAACGATGCCCAGCAAGCCCCTCGTGATGGCCCTTGTTGCGGTCGCGCTCACAGGTACCGTCCTGACGCGCGTGAAGCTCCCGGGACTCATGCCATTGCCCTGGTGGCAAACGCTCGCGATTTTCGCCTATGCGATGGTGTCGTGCCTGGTCGTGAACGACGCCGTGAAGGTTGCGATGATCAAGTGGCGTGTTCCTGCTGCGGTAGCATAGATCGCTGGTCGAGTTGGGTCCGCAAAGACCGATGTGCGTCGACCGTGCTCCGAACGCCGCCCAACCCCTATGAGGTCCCGGCGTGTCAAGGGGCGATGAATTTCCTTCGCAAGGGGGTAAGTAAGCCCCGCGTTCGGAGTGCAACGATCTCGTCGCGCTTGTTGCCGATCCTGACTTTATTTCAGGCGGCGGGTTTTGCAGGCCGTGCCTGCTCCAAACACCTATCGTGGGTCAGACGCTGATCGGCAGAGCGAATCGGCGCCGTCGCGCATGCGTAGTGCGCGACGCCCGGGAAACGATTTCAGGCCCCATCCGGCGCATTCAATACGTCGGGTTCGGATCACGCGGATCCCCTCCAGTTAGTACCGCGCTCGGGTTGGGGGCAGGCAAGCAAGAAGCGTGTGCGAGATCGAGGAACGGTTCGGCGCCGGCAGCAGCGTCCAATCAACGCGTAAGGGCTGCCAGGCGTGTGGATGCGGCCATGGTCGCGGCGTGCTCGAAGGCACACTGACATCGGTCGACCACGGGAATGCGGGCCGCGAGCCTTGATGGCTCTAGTTAGACGGTTGCGGTTGCGCGCTGCCGGCACCGAATCGAGCTCAATGGGCGAAGAAGCGATCCGTATCGAACGCCTCGCTTCGACTGAGCATGAAGTACACGGCACGGGCGCTCTTCGCCGCGATGATGGCCAAGCTCTTGCCCTTGCCGTGCTTGGCCATCAGGCGCGCGCGTAACGCCTGCGCGGGTTTGTTGGCGCGAAGGAAGCACACCGCGACCTCCGAGAACGCCCATTTGAGGTGCGCATTGCCGATCTTGCGGCCCGAGTGACCCAGGATCTTGCCACCGGACTCCTTGGTGGGCTTCACCAGCCGGCAGTAAGACAGGAACTGCTGCACCCGGGAGAAACGACTGATGTCGTGGATCTCGCACAGGATCGACAGCCCCAGCACCTTGCCCATGCCGTGGATGGTGCGCAAGATCGCCAAGGCGACCGGATCATGGGCCTGGGCGTTGGACTCGATGTAACGCTCAAGGGGTGGCAGTTCGCGGTCAAAATGCTCAATCACCGATAGACTTCACCGAGACAAACCTCATGTTGGGGCGGGTGACCGCCTCGCAGATCGCCTCCGCATCGTTGCCGTCGTTCTTGCCGCTCTTCCGGTACGGGATGACGAACTTGGGCGCCATCAGCT